>Ga0247842_10000632_pt1 | contig 71375 bp, 71 predicted proteins | sample LaCruzMarch2015__3_FD_192411 | JGI IMG/M metagenome (GOLD analysis project Ga0247842, IMG submission 192411) | Freshwater microbial communities from meromictic Lake La Cruz, Castile-La Mancha, Spain - LaCruzMarch2015_19m | ecosystem: Environmental > Aquatic > Freshwater > Lake | place: Spain... | reverse complement strand
ATATAACGGTTTCAGGCCGCACAGTTCACTGGACAGATTAACGCCGCTGGCGTTTGCGGCAAGGGCAGCAGGAAGTGTAGAATTTAACAACCTAGCAGTGGTCCAGTAAACGGGGGAAGGTCAAGGGGAGGTCGGGATTCCTAAACGGCATTTTGGGCATAAAAGCGACCTAAATATTTGTATTATAGCAGTGGTTGTAAACCATTCCTGGTTGGGGGCTCTTCCAAGTGATGCATAATAATGCCTTTCTGCAAAAAGGAATGGTGAATTTGGGTTCAATGGGAGGCTTGTATGAAAGACTGGAAAGAAATTGCTGAATCTGTTGGCGGTGAATTAACCAAAGTGGTAGCTCATTATTCCTGGTGGGTCGAAAAAGATGGGCAGACGTACGGTACAAAAGTAAATATCGCTATTCATCAGTACCCAGATGGAAGATATGTCGGAATTGCAGATAGAAAGGTTAAAACTCCACAGCAAGCTTCCCCGTATATTTCATTGCATCCTCAGGCTACTCCCGAAGATGCTTTGTATGATTCAATTTCTGGGTTCACAAACTTTGCGCGAAGTCCTGAGGAAACGACTTTCCCGCTCGTTGAGGAGCGTGAGCTTCGTGAATTAATTCAGGAAGAGCTTAAAAAATCAAATCCGAGGTGAAAGGGCAGAGTACCATTTCACGACCAGCGCACTAGGTTCTGAAACAGTATGGGCCGAGTTTTAAAGCACATGGTAGGGGGCAAAAGTATAAAGCATCACAATCGCTTCCTAGAGTATCCTGTGATGTTATGAATGCGTGGGGCGCGTGATCTTGTCTTTTGCAATGTAGTTGTTGTGTAGCCAGACAAATAAATCAAGAAGAGTCGGAAGGTGAAAAATACACTGCCTAGGAAGGTCAATCCCGATTGCCCACTTATTGCCAGGAGGGTGAAGTAGTCGGTTTCGTGCTGATACGGCTTTGAGAAATAATTCTAATGCGACTTTGTACTTCTTTTGCGGATTGGATTGGGATGCCTTCGAGATTGCTGTTTCCCATTTATCGCTGAATATCGTCGGGAAAAGTTTTGTGACACGTTGTTTGCTGGTTAAGTTGTCAGCAAGCAGTCTTTCCTGAATATCGCTTGGAATCTTATGTGCACACATGTGCTCTCTGAGAAGGTTTTCTAGAAGAGCTTCGACCAGCGTACAAAAAAACACTACAGTTGCCAGCTTGTGCGGATTAACGCTGTTGATGCTGGGTTTGATTGTGGTGGTATGATAAAGCTCCTGAATAATATTAATGGTGCTAAGTATGCCTATATGGAAATAGGTCTGGCCACCAGTTCCTTTTACTCCACAGCGGGGACATTTATAGCCTATAATCGCTCTATTTGGGTCACGGTCAACAATATCGCATGCGTCGCACTGGCAATGGTTTGCAATCAGCGTGCTTAGTGGCTGGTCTTTAACTCTAGAAATATCTATAGTTCTATTCATCTCATCTTTATCGGCTATCGCAGGGAATTCTTTCTCATTAAATAACTTCAATCTAAGGTCTTCTCGTTTATTACTAACGGAAGAATTGGACTGTACCAACTGCGACCATAGCCGAAGTCGCCGCAACAAGTGCCCATGTCGCCCATACTAGAGACTTCGCGTAACGGTCTGAGGCCGTTGCAGCAGAATTTAGAGCATTTGCGTGCTTGGTCAGCGCTCGTTGCAGAAGCAATGCGGATACGCATTCTGCCCATGTGTTTGGCCACTGCTTAGCATGCACTAAAAGGTCGGATTCTTCCTTAGTTAATGCCATGCCATGTGATTCAATTAATTTGTGAGCAATGCTATCTACGCCATCTGAGATTGTTAAACTCGACATTTATGGCTCCTTGTAAATCAACTTTACTGACTTGCGACAACCTTGCCTTTCCAGTCAGGCCAGTCGTCTCCTTTGGCCCGGTTGTTTTCCCATTGAAGGGGTTGCAGATTGGATAAATTGTCGGAACCGCCTTTTGAAACCGGCATATTATGATCAACTTCCCATCCTGTCCCATTCGTGGTCGTGTCTCCGTAATTGTCCCAATCAATCCATGCACCACAAGCGTCTTTTCGCCTTCTTAAGGAATCGACTCCTGGCACAACCTTCCCTTTATTCCATACGGCACGAAGTGTCGATGCATCAAAACTGCCCCCGACTAGAGTTGTCCCAATCTTTCTCAGCATAAATGCCCCCTGTGTTTTTTGATTGTTAGATTCTTTGAATCAGTATTTTTGCCTCTGGGTTTGTATCAGCTCCTGGGAAAAATGCAGAGATTGCAATTTTGCCAGAAAAATTTATTCGGATGCGTCCATCGTCCATCCATGCAACAACAAGTTTTTCACCATTCGGGCCGTGAATTGTATCTGGTTTCCGTTTTGCCTTAGCCATAACATCCTCCTTTGAAATATTAACAATCTCTGAAACTCTGGTTTGTTATAGTCTCAGCCGAGACTTAATCTCCTTGAGAGAAAGGTTCAACGCAAAAGAATTGAAAATATCGGCTAATAGTGTGATTTTATTGGCGTCGACCAGTCTCCGGAAACGTGCCTTAGTTTCTTTGTCTTTGAGAGATAGTGGGAGTAGTGCTTGGACGAAGTCGATAACTAAGCTGGGATTACCCTTTAGTGATACTTCTTTGGGGCCGATGTATGAATCGTTCGATAAGGACATACAAACCTGTGAAATCTTGATTAGGTCCGCCGAGCCGATCTCTGTCTTGATGCGAGCAGCTTTATGTTCATCTTGTGTGGCTATAATCTCGGTCAATTTTTTGTAGGTGTTGTTGAAGGCGTTGGCCTCACTCCTGACTTCAGTTAAGCGTCGGCTTCTATCATTGTGAATGTTAATTACCTTGGCCTTCATGGCAAGGATTTTTTTCTTCAGCGGTATCGGGGCTTCTGTATTAAGTGCCCGGATAAGTTGGTGTACCATCGGGATAGGGAGAGCAAACTTTTTATTTTCAATTAAAGGGAGTGCTTCGCGGAAGGCCGTAAAAGAGGTTAATCGACCGAATGTCCTGCGCAGTTCTGCTTTAGTCGTCCATTTCCTCCGAATCCGGTAGGAATAAATTAGTAGGGTCCTGGTTATGTAACTTTTCCCTTGTATGGCCCAGCCAACGGGGTGGACTTGCTCTATTTTGTGCTGGAAGAGAATGTCGCCGACATCCCACAACAGCGCAAGCTTTTTATAGCCATTAGCCGTCCTTATTTGGTTGTTTAGCGGACCGATTTCCTCAATCAGTTTCCCTAGGTCTAGGTTCGGTGGGAGATTCATGTCTGTGTGTCCTTAAAGAGAATGTCATCAATCTCTTTCAAGAACGGGGCCAAGGCGCTTTCCAGCTTGAATATGAAATCTACTTGCTGGTCGAATAGCTCTGTTCTGACATCTGGCTGGTTGCGATACTTTTCGTAGTACTGGTCCTTGTAGTGGATGCTAATTACCGCCGCCAGGTAGGAAATCAGGCGGTCCTCAATTTTTAACGCACCTTGGTGAGTGCGCTTTATGCGTTTTTCAAAATCGGGGTGTTCCATGTTGATGCTAATTACCCCGTTGTTAAATTGAGATCTCAGTACGTTTCCTTCGGCATCAGGAGGAAGTCGCAAGAACTTAATGGCAAACCCGCTTTTCTTTGCCCTGTGCCCAGTATAATCTGAGTCTCCGGATTCCGGCAAAGGCCCGTCAGAGCCTGCTCCTTGGGTAGGCCCGCTGCTGCTGCCGGAAGGGCCATCGCCAGAGCCTTCCTCGGTGCCGCCAGGATTTACAATGGTTCCCGTGCCAGTATGTGTTGTGCCGCCGGCATTGTCAGTGGTGTCTGAACCTCCGCCGGGGGCTAAATGGGTTTCTTGTCCTCCAACAACGTGATCCGGCATAAACTTCAATGAATATTCCTTCGCCAGTTTTCGGATTACTTTCGATATGGCATCCTCAATCTTGTTTAGATTGTGGTCTTCATACTTTTTATTGATGTCGTCAATCGCTTTTTTTAAGTCTTCCTCAAATCTGAGGATAGTGTCATACAAGATTGTCCTGTTTTTTCCACGTTTGAATCCGTCTCTGGTAATAACCGGGCTGACCAGCTCCCCAACTTCAATATAGCCTGTAAGGTTGTTGTGGTTCCACACAAAGGTTCTATATTTGGATTTTCCGATGAAGGATTTATCCTCGTTGACTGATAGCACTCTGCGTCCTTTAGCGAAGAACCTCGGAGTTTTTGACACAGGGATGTCGGCAACCTTTAGGAAAATTTCCAAAGGATAGGTGGTGTCATAGAGTGATATGTTTTCCGTGGCTTGAAACACCTTTCCAGGAATCTTACTGTAGTCATAAGGGCGGCAATTTAGCAGTTTCTCGTCCCGATATCCGACTCTGATGCGGACATTATCCTTTCTCAGCATTGCCTCAAAGTGGGACTCGATCTCCTCTTTAATGGCTTCTGCTGTAACACCATCAAAAATATCTTCATCAAACTTTTCAAGGGTAACAACGGTTCCCGCTTTGCTGGCAGAAAAAAACTCGCCCTGCTCTATTCGAGGCCTTGGAACCCAGAGGTTGTCCCGCTTCATCGCAAGCAAGTAATGTTTATCGTTGACATGCTTGGTGCGGAAAAATATCTCTTGGCAAAAGCCACGGAAGGCGTGGACTCCAAATCCAAATTGGCCGTTAAGCCATGGGCAGAGCCGTTTTTGTGATTCTCCTATGTTGTGGACGATCCTGCTAAGGGTCGTGAGTTCCATCCCTCGGCAGTTGTCCCGAATTAAGATGCTCTGCCTGGTTTTGTCGATGACGACATCTATGCTTATTGGGTATGGATAGGTGTTGTTGTTGGATTTGGCTGCATCATCGGCGTCGTCGAGTGAGTTGTCGATGTACTCCATTATCACTCTTTCGAGAGTGGAGTATCGGCGTGCAATTTCGTTAATCAGATTTACAGGGTTGGATATGGTTATCCGCCCTGCCCATTCCCCATCAAACTTTTCCATAAGTCCCCTTTTGAAATACCTGAATATTAGTTTATCACTTTCGCAAGTCTATTTCATCAGGCAGGCAGGATTGATGCGGGCTTTTACTTTTTTGTCTTAAAAGGGTGACGGCGCTCTAGCTTTACAGATTATGTTGTTTTGTTGCGACGAGAATCTTTGGCGATTTTTGGCCAGAAATGCCTTGATTTGCTGGCAAGTTCATTGTACCTTCCTTCATGACGGCAATTCCCCTATAAAAAGGAGGTGCTATGAATTACTATGACGACTTAATAATCCGCGCCACTGGTGTTACCGGGCGGGACGCTGGATACATCGAGGACATTATGCGTAACGATATCTTCCACTCCACGCTGGACTGGCAGACTCGGGCGCAGCTTGTGCGAGCCGCCAAGAAGGCGGTCGGCTTGCTGAAGGCTTATCGTAATGAGCCAGCGCTATCAGAGTTCTTCCATGCATAATGAAAGAATCACGATGAAACTAGAAAAACACGGCAGGCATTGGGCGGTTTACGCGGACGACGGCAAGCTAATCTGTGTCGCCGTCTACAAAAAAGGCGCGCAAGAGGTTGTGCGTAGATTAGACAACCAGCGCGCCGGGCAGCATAGTAGGAAAAAAGGTAATCAGCCACAGGAGGTACAAGATGAAAGCAAGTGAAGCAAAAATGGGCGAGAAGTACCTATCCAAAACCGGCATTCCGGTTACGGTAACCGGCGCGAAAGACGGCAAGGTCTTGCTCCGGTTGGAGATCACCGGCACCACCATACGGGTCAACGGCGAGTACGAGCTGAAGCCGTATGACGAAAAGGGCGTCAGTAAGGACTCCAAGCTCCTTATGAAGGCCAATGGTCGCGCCAAGAAGGTCGGGAAGGCGGCGGCCACGCCCCATAAGGCCGGTTCATTGGCCTCGATCATAGACCCGATGCTCTTGAGCGGCGGGCACACGGTCAAGGAAATCGCCGCAGATCTGGCCAAGAAGGGGGGAGAGGCCGCTAAGGGGAAAGACCTTGAGGCCAACGTCCGGGCGCGGCTGGTGACCTATACGCGCAAAGGCTGGCAGGCATTAAAGGACGACAAAAAGCGCGTGAAGGTGGTTCAGAAGGCGAAATAAAGGCGGTTGCAGTACAAAGAGGGGATGCTGGCGGAGGATCCGGGTCTCTTCTTTGCATAAAATCGCTTTTCCAACGCGACAGTATGTTGTCGGGGTCGTCTGCTATAATTTATGTATAATTTAAGGAGATTCTTATGAAAAACTCACTAAAAACTAGGCAGCAAATAACTGGAGCAAAAGGCAATAAAGCCCTAAAAAAAACCATTAATCCTTTCTATAAAACTGCGGCAAGAAAGTTTGTGGTAAAGGATTCATCAAGCGCCGACTGGTGTGCAACATTGAATCCCGCTTTTAATGACCCACAGCACAATTTAAGCCTATATTCAGGTAACTGTATTGAGGTGCTGCATCAGATTGCTAATGCGGACCCGAGCGGTTGCATTGATATGATTTTTGCCGACCCGCCGTACTTCCTTTCAAACGGAGGTATTTCTTGTCAGGCCGGAAAAATGGTTAGTGTAAACAAAGGGAACTGGGATAAGAGTCATGGGCCAGAAGTAAATCATGAGTTTAATCGGAAGTGGCTGGAGGCTTGCCAGAAAGTTTTGAGGCCCAATGGAACCATATGGGTGAGCGGTACCGCTCATGTGATCCATTCTATCGGTTTTGCAATGCAACAGTTGGGATATAAGATTTTGAACGACATTACTTGGGTGAAACCGAATCCGCCGCCCAATCTATCATGCCGCTACTTTACACACGCGACAGAAACGGTTATTTGGGCGGCAAAAAATGCTAATAGCCGTCATCTCTTTCACTATCAAGAGATGCGGCGTATGAATAACGGCAAGCAAATGAAGAGCATCTGGCCCATACTTCCCCCAGCCACTCAGGAAAAAGAATTCGGGAAGCATCCTACACAGAAGCCATTGGAGCTACTAAAACGGATTCTTCTTGCAAGTTCCAACCCAGGGGATCTGATCCTGGATCCGTTTATGGGTTCTGGAACTACGGGTGTTGCTGCAGTACAGCTTAATCGCAAGTTTGTGGGGATAGAGCTAGACTCCGGCTATATAGCCACAGCCATAAAAAGACTTCAGCAGGCAGCGAATTTGATAAATCGCGAGCAATTGCCTTTGGCTAAGTGAATATTTTAATACGGGCATTCTAGGAAAACATGAAAGAAAAAGGTGTTGGTGGCGCAAATACAAAGACAGGATTGGTTTTTGAGGGTAAAACGGATTTGGCAACCTTCCTTGGGAAGCAAAAGAATTACCAAGTGACTGCAGATTCCCAGGTTCTATATGGCGGGAAAGTGGTTGCTCGAATTTTCAAAAAACATAGTCTGTATAAATTCCTGGAAGAGTATGGGATCCAATGGAAGGAGATTATCTCGAAAAAACTTCTTCCAGATGATTCGATCTTTGTCATCATTAAAAACACGGTCTATATAATAGAATGTAAGTTCCAGAAAGTGGCCGGGTCCGTAGACGAAAAACTTCAGACATGTGACTTTAAGAAAAAACAATATCAGCGTCTGTTCTCCCGTGCAAATATCGATGTGGAATATATGTATTTGTTGAGCGACTGGTTCACAAAACCCGAGTATAAAGATGTTCTCGACTATATTCACAGTGTCCGGTGTCATTATTACTTCAACTACATACCTTTGGAAAAAATTGGACTTCCCGTTCCGTTAAAGTAGCCCCTCATGCCTATGCGCTCCGATAGCCTAGTCGTGAACCTTTCTACTGAATTGCGGCGATTAGGCGCTCTCCCGGTAGGTACGGAGACTGATAAGGCCGATTTTCTGCGGGAGTATCTTCTCTTTACCAATAGATTTTTTTTTGAATACCGTCCGAATCCTGACGCCCTTAATTCTCCTGACCCGGAATATCCTGCTTGGAAGCGGCATACCGAACATCTTGCAATATGGGACGATTATTGTCGGCAGATACTGGGACTTACCTTTTCAGAGCCTCAAATTAATAATCTCGCAAAAGTGCTTGTTACTATTTTCTCTGGGATCTCTGGGCAATTGCCGGCTCCATATGCACAAAACACGGGTTCCGTTGCGGGGGTTTCCGCTGCAGAATATTCTTTTCTGAGGCTGCTACATGCCACAATGGATTTCTCGGAAGAACTATTGCCCATTGATGTGCCTTTGGTACAAAAACTTAAAGTTGCATTTTCTAACCAATTGCCAGGTCCGAAAGAGTTACAAACTGTTGAGGGTGCCAATTCTTTGATTGAGTGCTTCGGCGGGGCAGACAGGAATGTTGATGAGCGGAGACGATATATACAGCGGGCTTGTGAGCGCATTGACGTGCAATATGGTGGTCAGGCAATGAATATTTTCACGGCCCACGCCAAGGATGCGCAAGCAATATTTGATGCTTTATGTGCATTTAAGGGAATCAAGGCGAAAAAAGCCAACATGATTCTGCGCGATTTCTATGAGATGGGGATTTGGGTTTATGCAAAAAATCTTCATGCGATTAATATTATTGCTGATAACCGCGTAATGAGGATTGCACTTAGAACTGGCATCCTTCATCTCAGTACGGGAAAAACATTCAATGACTTGCTAGATCAATATGACCAGCAATACGTTGTATTAGTTCAAAGCACGGCAGAGGCGTTTCGGCGTGTCTGGGAGAAGACCGCAGAACTCAATAATGGGACTCATGTTGTCCCGTATCCTGGTAAATTTGATGAATTGGTGTTCCGCTTGGGGGGGAATTGCTGTAAGCTTAATGCGCGCGTTTGTGAATCAGGGAGGCAGTCCAAAACCTTTCACGCTTGGATTAAATCAAAATTGAATTATTCGACCTCACAGGCATGCCCATTTTCTTTGGTGTGTCCAGTCGAACTTAAGAAGTTAAATGCCCCATTCGCTATTCAAAACAATACATGGAATAAGATTTTTACTAATGATGGGGGTGGAGGCGGATTAAGAGGTATTTGATCTGTTCCCCATGATGAATCTGGTTTTGATTGGCATTCAATACTCGTAGTTATGAATCGTATCTGCTTCCGGATATAGCTGTTGGAAGCGGTGTGTCGTGCGCCCGCCAGACTCCTCTCGCCATTGCTGTTCTATGTGCCCCGTAAACTTCGCCTGTGGCATAGCCTTGGCCGCTATCGCCAGGCGTTTTTTAAGAAGCGGCACATATTTCTTCATCTCTCCGTCAGTTGAGATGTTCTCCGTGTAGGTTTCCCTGCCGTCGATATTAATGCATAGATACCGGCTTATGAATCTGCGTTTTGTGTTGGGCATAATGCCTCCTTAGGGGGGAAGGGTACAATCGTTTCCGCCTGAAAGCAAGGCAGTTTACTCCGTGATCTCCTCTTCGTGCGTGGTGCCGGTGGGATTCCCGGCCTCGTCCAGATCGGGGACATCGTGCCAAAACTTGCCATCGCGGTATTTATGGCCTATCTGGACAGTCATAAAAGGCTTCTGGACTGCCTCAAAGCCCTTTTCTAAGGCGTAATCAGTAGCAAAGGCTTCGTCGGCCACTATGATGTTCTCCACAATGCCGTCCTTTATCAGGCAGTATTCGTTTGTCGTCGCCATATCTTGATACCTCGCTTAATATTCGTACCATTCAACGCGGCAATACCCTGATCCGCCCGCACCACCGGCAGCGCCGATGCCGCCGCCACCGCCTCCGCCCGCGCCTGAGTTGGCTGCTCCTGCGCCACCAGCAGAGCCACCGGCGGTATAGCCGCCGCCAGTGCCGCCATTCCCGGCAGAGCCAGGAAGTCCGAGTCCAGCGCCGCCACCACCTCCGCCACCGCCATAGTAAGTCCCCACGGTCGCGTTTCCACCCGTAATACCGTTAGTTCCAGGAGCGCCACCGGCACCGCCTACCCCGGCCTTCTGGGTTACTCCACCACCGGCCCCGGGAGTCCCCGGTATAGGCGAAGATATATAGGCGGATACACCACCGCCGCCGCCAAGACCTTGCGAACCCGCCGCACCACCACCGCCGCCACCGCCCGCAGAAAAACCGGAAGCACCTGCGCCACCGTTTATTGTGCCTACCGTGCCAGGGGCACCGCCCATAGCTATCAAGGCCCCGAAGTAGGAGGTTCCTCCGCTACCGGCAATAACCACTGTAACATTCCCTGTGACAACGACATCTCCATAAAACACGCTACCGCAAGCTCCGCCGCCACCACCACCAGAGGATGCATATGAGGGCCCACCGGTCCCGCCGGGACCACCACCGCCGACCAAACGCACGGTGACAACAGACACCGATGTGGGTTTTGTCCAAGTTCCTGAGGACAAGAACTCCTGAAATCTCAAAGTCCTCGTTAATTTGTTCTCGGCGATAATTGCCATAGCGTTCTCCTGTTTATATTGTTCTTGAAACCAGTATCCATACATCGACCGCCCCGACTGTGGCCGCGTTCAGGTTCGCCCCGGCACAAGCGGCGGTTAGTTTGATAGCCGTATCGGCACCGTGGTTCTCGCTGAATAGCCCGCTTGATATCTGGAACGTGTCATCTGCCGCCGTTTGAAAGACATTAAAGGGCGAGGCATACTTTGCCGTTGTGTCGTTAGTCCCTGCGCTAATCGTGTAAGCGGTAATCCCGCCGCCACCAAATGCTGTGCTTTGCTTGATTTTAACGCCATGTACTACTCCGCCCGGTGGCAGTGTTAATAACGTAATGGTATTCGTGGCTGCCGCCGAGCTGAAGTCCGCGTATGTCTTGGCGACCTTGATCCATGCTGGTATATTGTTCGCCGTGCCATTTATGGTTATGCCGCCGTTGAACGTGTTCGCGCCGGTGAAGGTCTGTGTGTCAGCCAGTTTGGCGACGCCTGCGGGCGAGTAAGAGTTGCCTGCGTCTTTCGCGCTGGGCAGAAAGCCGGTGATGTCAGCAAAATCCACAAGCACAGCAGCGTCAAAAGAAGCGACGCCGCCACTCTCCACGTGGAGTTCCATCGCCAGTTGGGTTGCATTGTTTGAGACTTCATGTGTCACCTCCAGATATTCCCAATTGCCCGACCCGCTATGAAAAGCCGAGGCCGAGAGATTTACGCCGTCCGACACTTTAAGCCGCGCCATATTCGGGCTGGAACACTTCGCCAGACACCAAGCTTTAACCGCCTTGCCCTTATGGAAGCTTACCTCTGCGGACGATTGCCGCAGGTAGGTGTCTGCCGTTCCGTAAGAGACTGCCGCCGCGTAAGTTCCGTGGATACTATCTGCCGATCGTGCTACCGAACCGCCTGTTCCCATCAGCGTCCAATCATCCGGTGCGGCGTTCGCCCCATTGGCCCATAGTTCCAGATCGCCGTTGTTAATCAGGTTCCACGGCACAAGGTTCACGTGGCTGAAGTTATCGTTAAACTTGGATGCGGAGGGGATTTCAGCCTCGCTGTCGGTAAATACTGTCGGCAATCGTTCGGTTCCCATAGTTCAAAGCTCCTGCAGGACAAGTTCAGTGCGTTTCTTAATGTCGTCATGCGCCACTGAAAGCGCTATGCCCGTTATCTCATAGGCCGACTGCTGCTCGTGGCTCCAGATACCGATGTTTGCCTGCCCTATATGCGCCGCAGAATCGCCGATATGCCACTTCCTGGCTGTTTGCGGCGGTTCGTCCAGATACTGTAGCCGCACAAGGTCGCCAGCCTCTATCTGCGGCAGGAATTTAGCCGTAACGGAATATTGCTTGCGCGGCCGGGAGAATAACTGGAAGTAGCTGTAAGCCGTGCCGGTAGCAATATCGGCGTCCTGCTCGATTAATAGCTGCGAGCTGCCCACGCGTAACTGGCGCACGCCATAGCGCGCCTGCGAGTCCGGCTGCGGGCTGTTGAACGTGGAGGGTTCTACCACGGCCTGATAATTGCCGTAAGCCGAGACTATCTTGTTATAAAGATACTGCAAGCCGTCCGGGATGGCGCTTATCTCGACTATGTCCTCTGTCCGGAGCGTGATAGCCGGTTCTGTTATCGTGTTTATCCGGCTTTTGAAAAAGAACTTGCCAGCCCTGTCGAAGCCGAATATATAGGACGCGATATTGGCCAGTTCGGTTATGGCGTCCAGTACGCTGTAGCCGGTGCAATCGGCCATGCGCAGTTTGGTAGTCAAGGTGCCGTAAGTAATGCCATGTCCCGTCAGTAACGGTAGTTCCTGCCCGCTTGCGCTGGTCTGCCGGGTTATCTGTAGGCGGCCATAGCGCAAAGCCGGGCTGGCTATCTGGCCGCTCTGTACCGACACCAGTGCGTTCCAGGTGCTGTTGTCCGCAGAGGTCTGCGTTTTAAACGACACAGCAGAATCGGCTGGCAGTACTGCCGACTCCGAAAGACCGCAGAAGGCTTTGATGGACTCCGTAAAGTCCATGACCGGGTAAAGCTTGGTGCCGACAAGCGGCAGGGTAAAGCTGGAGACCGCGCCAAAATCGCCGCACAGATTAATAATCTGGAACGTGGCGTTGGTCGCCACGGGATTAGCCGCACCCAGCGTCGCGCCGAAACTTACCACAGGCGTCTGTAGAGTTCCCGGTGTATAGGTATAGTTGACCCGCAGTATGCCGTCTATAAATACCACGAACCGGCCCGGCTGGTGGTAGATGCAGAACCCGTGCGTCTGATTAAGCCCGCAGGCCGCGCTCCAGAGCGTTGTGCCGCCGAATTTGACCGCCAGGCTGGCATTGCCCGCCCCGTCCGAGATAATGCCCGCCTGCGCCAGCGTGGAGCCGTCTGTGCCGTAATTAACCGCGCCGAAGGACTCGGTATTGGCCAGCAGGACGGATGAATAGAAGCTGAAAACAGTGGCGTCCGTTACCGCGCCGGTCGAGATGCTCCATTTCTTTGAGCCTGCGGTGCTGGTGCTGCCGGACGACAGGTTTAAAACATTGCCGGACACGTTTGCGGTCGCGCTGCCGGTGGTCTCATAATTATTCCAGGCTGGCGTGACATTCTCCGGGAGGTCGGAACAGTCGTACCGGAGGCCGTCCGTATGCGCATAATCGAGCCGCTTAATGACCCGATAGGGGAAAGTGACCGGCTCCACGTACCGGCTGGCTGGATTGTCCGGTATTCCCGCCAAATCCAGCAGACCGTTGACCGCCTCGGCTATTTCCAGACCGGTATGCCAGCAAAAGTAGTCGGCTTTTACCAGCTTGCCGGTAGTGGGCGCGGCGGCGAAGCTTATTTTGGCCTGCGTGTCATAGGCGCAGGTGTCCGAGACTGTGTAATCGGTGCCTTGCGCCAGCAGTAACCCGTCCAGAAACAGACGCTGGATGCGGCCCACGTTCTTCTGCGCGGTATAAAAATCGGTAGTCACGCCGTCGCCGATGCCGATGATCTCGCCGGTTATCTGCGTGGAATACCGTTCAGCGTCCACGTCGTCCAACAGTATATGCGAGGCGTCCAGGCTGAACTGCGCGGTCTTATCGTCCGGATTGAACGCCACGGCGCTCACATAGCCGGTAAACAGCCGCACCTCTTCCGATTCCGTGCCGTCCTCGTAAACATAGACCTCTGCTACTTTAAAAAGCGTGCGGTATGCCGTATAGCCGAGCCGGGCGGCGCTGTCTTTTGCGAATCTGCCGTAATTCTTGCGTTCCTGCCATTCATTGGCGGCGTTATAAAGTATCACCGTAAGCGAGCCGACGCGGAACTCGTTAAGCTTTACCGCATCCAGCTCTTCTTTGGTTTTGCTGACGCTTTTAATATTGCTGTCGGCTACTGCCTGCCAATCCGCCTCGTAAACGAACGCCTGCGCGTCTATATCCCAATATCTGCGGCGGTAAGCCACCACCCGGCGCACGTTTGCCGTGGCCAGTTGTTGCCTCTCCAGTATTCCCGCCGATACGGTTATCATGTTTCCGCCGCCTGAAAGCCGACAATGCGCCCCGAGGATTTGTTCTTGGCCGCGTAGCTGTATGCCAGGCTCTGCTTGAGCGCGGACACGCCGTAAATCCCCTGCGGATCGGTCTCTGGCTCCGGCCAGAGCGTGAAACTGCCGCGTTGGTAGACTGCCGTCATAGCTGCCAGCTCGTCAGTCGGGAGTCCCGCAAAGCTTAACGACGCGCCCCAGCGCGTTGTCCTGTCGCCCGACCATTTTATAAGCGCGGCCCGCACCGAGCCGTCGGCCATATCGGTCAGCGCGCCGACCGGCGATTGACCCGCCTGGAAGTCATAGAACCCAGCGGCGGGGGAGAACAAGGTCTGCAAAGCCCATATCTCGCCGATATGCTTTTCCTGATTGGGCGTCTGTGTCTGGATGAACCTGAACCGCACGCCGCTGGCCTGCTGCGCCGTCATGGTGCCGCGCGCCACGGACGCTATCAGCGACACGCCCAGCCGATGCGCTGTGCCGAGCGTCAACATATTTGCCGTCCAGCCGGACAGGTCTTTAAAGTCCACCGCTACCGTGGCCGCGTTTATGTTCTGGAGGAACAGCGTATCCAGCGTCCTTAATGCCTCCACGCCTTTGTCTTTGAAGATGACCTCCACCGAGGCGGGGGAACTGTCGCTGTTCTGGCCGATGGTCTGCCAGAGCGCGTTCCAGTCGCGGTCATAGAGCCGGTATTTTACCGCCTCGCCGGTTGAGACCGTTATCGCGCAGTTGGCATTGACGCTATTAGGGCCGAAGAACAATGGCGTGTCCATTACGCGGCCCTCCCGCCGTTCCTGGCGGCTGTGTCCGTTGTATTGACCGCAAACGACACGGCGTTGGGCGTCATCTTGCGCAGTTGCGCGCTCAGGATGCCGAGTATTTCGTCCGCATCCTCTTTGCTGGTGCGGTTAGCCAGTACGAAAGTGTTATTGATGGTTACGCGCTGCTCACCGGTGCCGCCGCCCAGCGCGCTGTTGGGTATCACGGTCCCGGCGGTATCCGGCACGAACAGTTCCGGACCTTTCTCGCCGACCAGCGCCACCTGCCCGGCAGGCGGTCGTCCACCAGCCGCGAACCCGCCGGAGAACCCTATAATGGCCGCGAGTATCGCCGCAGCCGCCGCCAGGCCGATAATAATGCCGACAAACGGTATCCCGGCATGCGCCGCGACCGCTTTTGACTGGCCCACGGCTGCGGCAGCCGCTATCTCCGTATGCGCGGCGGCGGTTGTCTGCGCCACTTCCTGCACCGTGGCCGCGCTTTTAACCGCGCTGACTGTTGTGGTGCAGAAGACTTCTTTGGCGGCTGTGGCGGCAGCCTCTGCTTTCTCGATGCCCCACATAACCACCTTCTTGGCGAGTATCTCGGCCAGTATCTTGAACATGCTGGCCTTGAACGCCTGCCACACGCCGGTCATAATACTGTTGAGATTCACCGTTCCAGCTGAAATCTGGTTGAACAGTTCCTCAAACCCGCCAGCGAGCGAGGACACGGCGGCGTTGAACGTGGCGACAAGGTTGTCCTTGAGCATCGTGGCCGAGATGAACACTTGGTTATAAGCGTCGCGCCATGCCTGCGCGAATTTAGACGCCTGCTGCGGCGCGTCCGCGCCCATATCCGGCAGGACCGGTGCGGCAGGCATAGCGAGGCTGGGCCCGGCTATACCGTCAGAGAATACGCCTTTGACCGTGTTTAACTTGCCGGTTACGAACTCTTGCGCCTTGCCGAACCCGCCCGCCAGGCTGGTGGCTATGTCCACGCCGGTGTAGTACGCCGTGTCTGCAATAATCCCGCCCCAGTCTTTAACATCTTTGCCGACCGTTTTTAGGCTTTCGGCAATATGGGAGTTCTCCAGCGTGTATGTGGTATCGGTTACAAACTGCTTGATGGCGTTTACGGCAGAATCAAGGTGCAGGTATTCGGCCACAGTCATGAAATCACGGACCCAGTTTTTGAAATAATTCTTGAGCGCCTGAAACTTGTCCTGAAAGAACTGCACAAAGTAATCCGTAACGAGCAACACGTCGTCCATATAGCTTGAGGCCGCATCGCGGAACGCCTGCAATATACTCGCCCAGGTCTTAGTTATCGTCTCCCATTTGTCGATGATAATGAGCCCGGCGGCGACCAGCGCGACTACCACAAGCCCCACTGGACCCGCCAACGCGCCTATGGCGGTTATTATCGCGCTGACCCCGGCCACTAGCCAGCCTAGTATAGGCGCAAGACCGCTCACAGCCGATGTAAACAGCCCGATTGCCCAGATAGCTGGTCCCAATGCTGCGACAATCATCGTCAGACCCACCAGCCAGTCGCGTGTCGGCTGATCCAGTCCGGCAATAAACAACGATGCTTTCTGGATGGCGGCGGTAAACAGTTCCGCCAGTTTAACAACCGTCGGCAGCGCTATATCTCCCAGCCGTATCAAAGCGACCTGTAATGTCGCCAGTGCTTTTGCGAATTGCTGGCTCGCGTCTTGATTGGCCACATTAAACGCGTTCTTCAAGTCCTGCCCGGTCGCTTTTGAGACCTCCGCTATGACCGCGCTGGCCGCCGCGCCGTTCTTGCCTATCAGATTCAGCAGTCCGACCAGCCCCTGTGCCTCCGGGAATACGCGCGCGATGGCGGTTTCGTTCTCGCCGAAGTGTTCCTTGAGCGTCTGCAGGACAGCCAGCAGGCCTTTCTCCTGGAGCTCGGTACGCAAGCCCTCAAACGACAGGCCGACATATTCAAGCGCGGTGCGGGTCTGATCGGTGGGCTTTATGAGCGTCGTAAACACGCCGCGCAGAGCCGCTACTGTCTGTCTGCCGTCCATGCCGAGCCGCGACATTGCCGCCACTGCGCCTGATACCTCGCCAAAAGAAACGCCCAGTTGCGCGGAGACAGGCAGCAGCTTGCCGATCACCGGTGCCAGCTCGTCCAGTTCCAGTTTCCCGTTGCGGACAGCCGACAATAACACACCTGTGGCTGTAGCCGCGCTTAGATTGGCTGGCCCATAAGCGTTTAGGGCGGTAGTAACCGCGTCCGTCACGGTTACGGTGCCGCCCAGCCCGGCGGCTGACGCCATAGCCGAGGTTTTCACCACTTCCAAAGCGTCCGCGCCTTTCAAGCCCGCCTGCGCGACCGAATACATAGCGTCGGCCAGTTCTTTCGGGCCCTTGCCGGTCTCTGTGGACAAGGCCAGCAGATCACCACGCCAGGCGGTTACCTGCTCCCGGCTGACTCCGATGACGGCCACTATCTTGTCTAGGCTGTCGTCGAACTCGGTGGAGAACTTGACCGCCGCCAATGCCGCGCTTGCCACCGGCAGCGAGATGCCATAGGTTATCTCGGTACCAAGTTTCGTGAACCTGCGTCCCGTCCTGGCGAGCGTCTTCTCGGCCTTGACCAGCCCTTCTTCAAAGCTGGCCGTTCTGGCCGTCAGGTTTACTATCAGGTTGCCTATGGTTGCCATTGTTGCCGCCTAATGCCGCGTTTAACGCTTTGACCTTTTCCAACTGCTGCCGCCAGTCCTGTTTTTTCCTGCCGAATTTCGGCATGAAGTCCTGCGGCTTATAAGGCGGAGAGCCGTTTTTCCTGAACAGATTGGCCGTTGTCGCCGCCACTATACCGGTCCGCAGGTCCGCCCGGTCCTCTCCGAACGGCTCCAGCGCGTAATACGCCTGCCATTCGGTCAATTCCCGCGAGCTGGCGCGTTCTAGCAGCTCACCGACCGGCATGCCCAGAGCGAGCGCTAGACGGAAGTAGAACCGTCGCTCCGGGCGTTGCTGAAATTTGCGGTCAGCTCCTTTACGTCGCTCTCGCTTAAGCCCGACAGGCTTTGTGCCGCGTTGAACAGCCGGTTTAACGCCTTTGCGGACTTGCCGCCCAGCCATTTAACGTCCTCCTCGGTGAACAGTGGATTGCCCTGTTCGTCTATGGCCGATAACGCCACGAGCTTCGCGCGTAGGTTCTGCATGTTCACCGTGGTGTTGCGGCCCTGCCCCTGCACTACGCTGGCCTCGAACCTGTCGCGCTCAGTGCCGGTCAGGCTTTTTAGCCGCACCGCACCGCCCCACTCGGGTACGTCCACTTCCTGCGTTTCCAAATCCGAAACGGTCTTTATCTGGTCTTTGTTCAGCAGCATGTTGCCTCCATTACGCCAGCGTCGGCTGGCCGGTTATCTTAAGCGTGACGCTCGCGCCCAGTTTGCCGTCCACCGGCGCGCTGGGTTCGAAGTTGGTCACGAACGCGGAGAAACTCCACGTGGTAGCAGCCGTATCGGGGAACAGCAGCTGGAAGTTCTTCTTGGTCCGCGCCGATAACGCCGTCATTAACGATTCCTGCGTCGCGTTTGCGGGCAGGAAGTTAAGCTCCAGCTTTATCTCGCCGCCGTCCAGCAGTCCGCCGGTGTATTCTTTCCAGCCGCCGGGCGAGCTGTGGTGTGTGATGTCCACCGTGTCCAGACTCATGCCGGGCCCGCCTACATTGGTCACCTCGGCTATGGGCGCGAACACTTCCGGTGTCGCTCCGTCGCCGATTTTAAGCGTTGTGCCGAACGCGCTGATTGCATCGCTCATACTAGTCCTCCTTGTGCCATATAAGTACGTCAGCCGTGACCCGGCATACGCCGGTATCCGGGCTGAAAGCGTCTGTTTCGTTGTCGTTGAACGCGGCCTGTATATCGCCGCTTTTCTTGCCGTGTAACGCCTTTACCGCCGCCAATGCCACCTGCTTCGCCTCCAGATAGTCCGCCGAGTAGCAGTCCAGCTGGAACCGCGACGAGGCCAGCCCCGACGCGCCGCCGTGCGAGGCATAGCGCAAACACGATGCTTTGCTGTAGACCAAGGCGGGCAAGATAACCTCGTCCGGCAGCTTCACCGGATAGATGCGGTCATCCACCAATGCAGCCACGGCAGGCGCAGCCGACAGATAGCTGAACAAGGTCTCTTCAACGGTCATCCTGACCTCCGTATTTAGCCACCAGCCTGCGGTATTCCGTGTCACAGGCCTGGATGGCCGCTTCTTTCTTTGTGTCAAACGCTGGCCGCATAAACGGCTTGGCCGGTACCCTGCCGATCACCTTGTAAACCCACCGCTTGCCGGATTTATGCGACCGCACAGCCAGCGTATGGCCGAACTCCACTAACCGGCCATACCAGACGCGCCAGTGTAGTCCGATTCTCGCACGCACCGTGCCTTCGAGCGCGTCTGTGCTGACGGTGACCGTGATGTTGTCCTTGAGATGTGCGGCCTCTCCGGCTTTCTTGTGGTTCTCCGGGAACAGGTTGTTCACGCCAGTGTCGTAAGGCGCGTTAGCCGCCGCCTGAGCGCGGATCACCTCTGCTCCGTTGCGAACGGCTTTTACGGTGGCTTTGCGCAGCTCCGGCCCGCGTATGTTTTTTAGCGCGAGCTCCAGTTCTGGTATGCCATCCAGTTTTATCGTTACGATGTCGCCCATATCAGTCCACCCGCTTGCACATAAGCTGTAACTCGCGTTTGCCGTCCTCCGGATTGATTATCTCCACGATGTCGTAGCCGTTGCCGCCGTGCAGCACGCGCCAACTGGGTTTTACATCGGCCCGGTAGCGGATAATGACGCGGACGGTTATCTCGCTGTTGATGCGGGCGGATTCAAAGAACTCCCGGCCACGCAAAGGCAGTACAGCCGCCCAGACAGTCGCCACAGTCGTCCACACCGTCTTACCCTGCCCGGCAGTATCGCGCGTTATCTCTTGCCGTTGCAGTGTTACCCGGTGGTTTAGCTTTCCTGGGTTCATAACTGCCGCCCCCAGAGCCGGTAACTTGCCAGCAGATATTGCACGCCCATCGGCAGTTCATCGAACCGGACCTGCCCCGCGTCCACTACCGCGATGCGATTCTCGTACCAATGCGCCGCCAGCAGCTTAACGGCCTGCCGCAGCGGTTCCGGTACAGCCGAGCCGTCCGCGCCATAGCCGCAGGTAAACGCTATCTCCACGGCGTTATATGGTCTTAGCGTGATAGCTGACGCGTTTGTCAGCAGTACCCGCGCTGGTTCTGACACCGTGTCACTTAAATATGCCGCTGCAGCCAGCACGGTGCCGACATCGCTTGCGTCCCATAACCGCACCCAGTCCACCCGCTGGATCGGGGCAAGCGGCAATATAAACTGCGGCGGGGCCGGTACCTTATCCGCGTAAAAGCACCAGCTTTGCGTTATGAGCCTGCGGTTGGTGGCGGATTCAACGCACTCGCGCGCGGCTTTTACCAGCCCCGCAATAAGCGCGTCGTCGTCCGCAAATTCCACACGCATGTGCGCTTTCGCTTCCGTAAGCGTCACAGGCTCGACAACCGGCCCCGCCGTCAGTTTAAGCGCCATAGTTATTTCACGCCCGGCGCGTCCGCCTTCTTGTCCTTCTTGAGCGGCTCAATGCAGTCCTTGTGCCGCTCCGCGTCGGTGTCGTTTAGCTGTATCACCGCGCCTGCAGAATAGCCGCCGAACGGCTTTATGACCTTGTATAGCTTCATTGCCAGCCTCCTTATTTGAACAGCAGATACGAGAACGCCGAACCCTGTGCCACGTCTATGGACAGGGCTTGCGTGAACCGCAGCCAGGTCTGGTCCTGCATGAACGCGTTGGAGTTATCCCCTGAGTCATACGCGTCCTGCGACACCTTCACGGCCATACCTTCCCGCGGCGAGATGAGCAGCGCGCGGTTGAACCTGCCGTATATCGCGGCGGTCATGTCGCCACCGACGCCCAGATTGGCCGGTATCGTGGGGCACACCACGTATGGCGTGTTCCAGATAGTGGCCGGCACGGTACCGGCAGGCGGCTGCCAGATGTACTGGTCCTGCTTGTCTTTAAGCTTCATCAGCTTCTTGAGCCCGCGCCTGCTGATGGCGATGGTCGCGTTCTGCGCGTTTGCGGCGTTAATCGAGAACAGCAGGTCCGCTATATCGTCGAAGCTGACAGAAGCACCGCTCATGGTGACCACATTGACACCCGAGGCGTTCAATATGCCGGTGAACGGATCGCCCGAGGCCGGATTGCCCAGCAGCGCCACCCGCTCTATCTCAAGCGCCATCGCCTCCGAGATAAGCTTCGAGAGGAACGCGGTTAGGTTGATTGCTGAGTCGCGCAACAGTTCGTCGGTGCATTTGATTACCGCCGCCAGCACCTTCGCCACCTGTTCCAGTTGGCCGAGCGTGGGATTGGTGACCGGCTTTGTGCCGCCCTCGGTTACCCAGCCGACCGAAACGCTGGTCAACTGCCTCGGCAACTGCCGTTTCCAGGCGGTCATCGGCAGGATATTGGCCAGTTGCATGATGGGCGAGGCGTCTTTCAGCAGTCGGATGACCTCATAGCTGAACTCGGTCGGCACTAAATAGCCGCCGGTCGCGGGGCTGCCTTCCGTCATGATGGCTTTCGCGTCCGCCAGCATCGGATGCCGTTCCTTGGCCGCAAGCAGGAAATTGCGCATGCTGCCGAACTTCCTGCCGTACTCGCTGGTCCATGCCTTCTCCGCCGTGTTTCTGGGCGAGGTTTTAAACGCCTCCGCGCGCTCCAGCACCTCTTCCGGAGTCTGTGGGGGGACAGCCCGGCCGGAAGACTGAGGGTGTAAGCGTTTAACCACGTCCTCAATCATCTTCTCGGCTTTATCTTTGGTGAGGCAGTCGTCCAGCCTGCCTTCCAATGTCTTCCTGAGCTCCGTTACGGAGCCTGTCACGTCCTGTGTTTCCATCTTGATACCTCCATTGGTTTTTTCGCTCGCCAGCGACCGCACGGCCTTGCTTACTGCCTCGGCCAGCGCATCGGGGTCGGCAGGTACTGCCACCAGCGAAATCTCGTATATCTCGGCGAGTGTTAATTGATTGGGATTGTCCGGGTTCTCGTAATGAAACCGCCCGGCAATTGAGATGCCCCTTGCGTGGCCCTCGGCGTATATCTGCCGCGCATGCTCCACTACCGGGTAATTGGAGGCCGACAGCTTGGCCTTAAAGAACAGCCCGCGTTCGTCCTCGCGTATGTCCGACATGGAGCCCGCAACATGGTCTATGCTGTTTACGTGGTCGATAAGCAGTACCGGGTTCTTGAGGTACTCTTTGAGGTCATAGACGTAATCGCGCTTTGCTTTATAGACCGCCGGAATATCGCCGTAACGGTCCGGTTGGTTCTTGGTGTTGGCATAGCCCGTCAGATAGAGCGCGCCGTTCTCCTGAATGATTTTGCCGTCTTCAATTGCCAGTATTTTGAATTGCCTGTCCATTATTACCTCCAGCCGGTGCCATATTGAGCGGCGTTAAATAGGCCCCACCCTTGCCGTCCGGCAGTTTGTTCATGTTCTCGCGTTCGCGGATGTCGTCAGCCGACAGCCAGCCCCATTGCCTGCCGATTGCATAGGCCTCATAGCGCGTTTTAATGTCGCCGCGCAGCAACCCCTCAATAAGGAACTCGGCGAAGTAATCGCCGGTGATCAGTTTGAAAGCCAGTTCTTGCTCTATGTTCACCAGCCAGGGGCGGATGGTGTCGGTGACGAACTCGATGGCCTGATGCTCAATGTTGTTGTTGGTGGAGCGGTCGAGATCTGAAATCTTATGGAGCGGCATCCTGAAATAGCGAGCGATTTCAGACACGCCGAATTTGCGCGTTTCCAGTAACTGCGCGTCCTCGGGCGGCACGCCGACCGCGTTGAACTTCATGCCCTCTTCCAAAACCGCAACGCGGAATTTGTTGTCGAGACCTTCGTGCGTCTTCTCAAAGGATTTGCGCAGGCGTTCCGACGCCTCGTCCGATAACTGGCCGGGATGCTCCAGTATGCCGCCGGGCCGCGCGTCATTAGCGAAGAACTTGGCCGCGTATTTCTGCGCCGCCAGCCCCAGCCCGACCGCTTCACGCGCCGCCCGGAGGGGGGAAAGCCCGACCAGACCGTCCATCGCCAGCCCTTTTATGTGCAGCATGTTGGCAAACGGCACGTTGACCATGCCCGAATCAAGCGCGACGGCGTAAACCAGCTGCCCGTTTACGCGCTTCAGCGTAACCCGCCACGGCGTTATGGGCCACAAAGCGACCGGATTGCCGCTTGCGTCGCGTTCAATCTCGCTGTAATGATTGCCCCACAGGCACAAATGCAGGAGCATCGTCTGCCGCCAGCTCATGGAAGTCATCTCGCGGTTGGGCGCGTCGTGGAGCAGCTTATAGAGCGGATGCTTGACGGCGCGAGTCTTGCCATCCGCAGTGCGCTGATAGACAATAAGCGGCAGCGAGCCTATGGTCTGCGCCAGTACCTGCGTGCAGGCATAGACGGCAGACAGGTTCATGGCCAGCGTCTCGTTTACCAATACGCCGCTATTGGTGTCCGCAAGCGGCAGGAAGACATCGGCAAAGAACTGCTGCATGCTCTGCATCTTCTGCCCGCCCCGTTTGAATAATCTGGTCAGCCAGTTCATAAAGTCCTTATGCCGCGCGTCTCGTAGACGCTCGCACCGGCGTTGTGCCTTACCGCCCTGTCCAGCGCCATAACAGAGGCCACTATGCCGTCTATGCGCTGGGTGCTTTTTGCTTTATCGGGTTTGATATTACCGGCAGGGTCGCTCTTGACCACGGCGTTGTCGGCCATCCAGCGCAACACCGGATTGCCGCCGTGGTGCAGCTTGCCGGACAGCACCAGCCGTAACAGTTCCTTTGACGGCCCCGACATAGAGGCGAAGCCCTGCCCGAACGGGACTACGGTGACGTTCAAGTCTTCCAGGTCCTGCACAATCTTGGCCGCGCCCCAGCGGTCAAAGGCGATTTCTTTTAAGGCGTACAGCTTGCGCAGCTCGATGATCTTGGCGACTATGAAGCTGTAATCAATGACATTGCCGTCCGTGGCATAGATAAGCCCCTGCTTGAGCCAGAGGTCGTAAGGCACATGGTCGCGTTTAGAGCGTTCCTGCAGGTTGTCGCCGGGAATCCAGAAGAACGGCAGGAGCTTAATCACGCCGTCTATCGGGAAAGCCAGCACCAATGCTGTGAGATCGGTGGTAGAAGACAAGTCCAGCCCGGCATAACACGCTTTGCCTTTAAGCAGGTCCGGTTTTAACTCGCCTGCGGAGGACTCCCATGCCTGCATCGGTATCCAGCGCGATTCCTGCTGCGTCCATTGGTTTAAGTGCAGCCGCCGGAAAGTGTTCTCATAAGCCGGTACATTCCCGGCTTTGGCGCATTCGCGCTTGAGATAGTCCAGGCTGATACTGACGTCCAGGTTCGGATTGGCTTTTTTCCAGACTGCCGGATCGCGCCAATCGTCATCCGGCCCGGCGGCATAAATAACCGGCAGGAACGAGTCGTCCGTGATAATGCCCTCGCTTACCTTGCGGGCGTATTCGTGCAGCTCCCAGCAGACGGAATTACGGTCAAACCCGGCTGTCGTAATCGCCACGGTGAGCGGTTGCGTCCGCGCCCCGGTGCTGGTGGTCAGTACGTCCCACAGCTCCCGGTTAGGCTGGGCGTGCAGTTCGTCAAAGATGATGCCGTGCGCGTTTAGGCCGTGTTTTGTATAGGCGTCCGCGCTTAAAACCTTGTAAGACGACAACGCTTTGTCATAGGCGATGACTTTGCGGAACACTTTCAGGCGGATAGCCAGCTCGCGCGACAGCGTCACCATGCTTTTGGCGATGTCGAAGATGATGGAGGCCTGCTCGCGGTCGGCGGCGGCTGAGTAAACCTCAGCGGAGGCCTCTTTATCCGCCATGAGCAGGTACAGTGCCAGCCCCGCGCACAGGCTGGATTTCCCGTTCTTGCGCGGGATTTCTATATAGCAGGTGCGATAGCGGCGCGTGCCGTCTTGGCGTTTCCAGCCGAACAGTGCGCGGACAATATCGCGCTGCCAGCGTTCCAGTTTGAACGGCACACCCGCCCATTCGCCTTTAACATGGGTCAGGTAGCGTTCAAAGAATCGCTCGGCGCGTTTGGCCGCTTTGGCGTCAAAGTGATACTTCATAAATCGTCTAGCTCGTCCGGGCCGTTGCCGGTGATGATGCGTGTGCGGGCGGACGGCGTAAGGCCGAACTCGGAACAGAGCGAGCAATACTGGCCGTAATATTCGTTTGCCAGCGAGGCCTGTGGGCGTTTGCGCGACTCGCCCACCAGCTTGGTGGTGCCGCCGATTACTATCTCGCGCACGCCGTTCGGGTAATAGGTCATGCCTTTGGCTTCCAGTTCGTTCTCCAGCTGCCGCCAACGCGAATAGGATTTGCACAGCACCTCAAGCGGGCCCCGGTCGGCGGCGGTAAGTGAGCGGCCCATGGTGGAAGTGATGGAACGCCAGTATTCTTTGGAAATCTCATCCAGCCAGTCCGGCGGCCCGCCTATGCCGCCATTGGGTTTAGGCTCGTGCTGGTTAATGCGGCATTTCTGTGCCCCATGGAGCCGTTTTAATGCCGTGGGTTTTGGTTTTCTGCCTTTCATACGTTTTCCTGTTCTGGGCCCATATAGGCCCCTATTGCCAATTTTGCACGCGCGTGTGTTTAGCCGCGCAACGGTCTATCGTCGTTAACTTGGGAGGATTTGATAGGCCTATGGTCTGTAGCGACCGAATCCTCCGTCCTCCTGCGCCGTTTTTAAACTATGGTGTTCATGACACAGCCCTTGCAGGTTGTCCATTGAGTCCGTCCCGCCCTTTGACTTAGGGATGATGTGATCCACGTCCGTTGACAGTCGTCCGCAGGCCAGATACCTGCACACCGGGTCACGCGCCAGCACCAGCGCCCTTAGCCTCTGCCAGCGCGCGTTGTAACCTCTCTGGCTGGAAGTACCGCGCCTGTCCTGCTCTGCCTTGGCCGCTTTAGCTGCGTGTCGCTTGCAGTAGCACTTACCCTCATCTGCCAGGCCGGGGCAGGAGGTGCAGCCGCAGGGTGATAGAGGTTTACGCGGCATGCTGGACCTCCGCTTTCTTGCCGGTCGCCTGCTCCCAGCGTTTGACGATGACGTCGCAATAGAGCGTGTCCATCTCCATTACGAAGGCTCTGCGGGCGGTGTGTTCGCAGGCAATCAAGGTGCTGCCGGACCCGCCAAAAAGGTCAAGGACGTTCTCACCTTTGAGTGAACTGTAATTGAGTGCGCGGACTGCCAGCTCCACAGGCTTCTCTGTCAGGTGGACCATGCTCTGCGGGTTCACTTTCTTGACCGACCAGACATCGGTGGCGTTATTAGGGCCGTAAAACTTATGCCCCGCCCCTTCCTTCCAGCCATAGAAGCACCACTCATGGTTGCCCATGAAGTCTTTGCGGGTGAGGACGGGATGTTCCTTAACCCAGATAATCATCTGGCTGAAGTAAAGCTCGCAGGCCTTAAGCACACTCGGGTAGTTATTGATATTGGAATACCCGCCCCAGATGTAGAACGACCTGCCGGGTTCTAATACGCGGGTTATATTGCCGAACCACGCCTTAAGCATCTCCACAAAGTGCCCGTCGTCCAGAAAGTCGTTAGCGAGCGGCCTGTCTTTAGCGCGGAGCGTCTTGGGCGCGTCGTTGGCATGCTTCTTCATCTCGGCCATATTGCGCCCGCGCACGAATACTTTCGGGTGATTGGCCACGTCCATGCCCTGCTGGCCTATGAGATTGCCGGAAGCCAGCGCGGCATTGACCGCGTTATTGCTCCGTGGCGCGACATTGACGTTGTAAGGCGGGTCGGTATTGACCAGATGTATCTTTGCGCCGTTCAACAGCCGGTCCACGTCCTCTGGTTTGGAACTATCTCCGCACAACAGCCGATGCTCGCCCAATAACCAGAGGTCACCGGGCTTGGTGATGGCCTCTTCTAGCTTGGCAGGCACCTCATCCAGTATGTTCTCGTCCAGTAATTCTTCATTCTGGCCGAACTCGCTTAGCACCTCGTCCGTAAAGCCGACCTCGCGCAGGAAATCGGCCTCAAAATCATTGGCGAGCATCTCCATGTCCCAGTCGCCGGAGCTGATGTTGTCGCGCAGCATACGCTTGGATTCCAGTTCCGGGTTGTCCATGACGATGACAGGCACTTCCGTCATTCCGATTTCCACGGCGGCGCGGTAACGCTGATTACCGGCGAAGATGACCATGTCCTTGTTTACGAGGATAGGGCGCGCTTCCAGATATTCCGGGTCTTCCTTAAGGCTGGCGCACAGCCGTCTGAAAGCCTCGCCCTTGATGACGCGCGGGTTCTTGGGATTGACCTTTAGCTGGTCTGTTTTTAACTGCTGGATATTAAGCATTGGAACCTCCGTTAAAATCGGGCGGTATCTGACCAGGCCAATTAATATGTGGGTGTGCCTGCGAACCGCCGAAATCGTGTGCCAGTGACAGATGTGACGGGTAGTTCGTATAAGACCGTTGTGTGCGCGCGCACGCGCGTGAACGGTCTATATGTAAAGTCGTGTCACATGTGTCACTTTTCATTGGAAATCCTCCTAGATGGGTGTGATGTTAAGGGCCAAACCCTGAAACAGGCGCTGTTTGTTGGACCGGGAGCGTTTAAAGCCGCGTTTCTGCAGGGCTTCGGCAAACCGCTTCATGGAGCCGACATACTCGCCCCACTTCTCGGCCCACAGTTTCCAGGACTGATAAAGTTCATCAGTCGCCGCAGAGGCGTTGACCTCTACGCGGCACTCATCCGCAATCCAACGGCCCAAGGAGTCCTGCGACTCAAGGTATTCGCCGGTGGCGGAGGTGACGCAGGCGGGGGGATTAAGGCCAACGCGTTGCCAGTCCAGGCAGCCGTTAACCGCCCAGCGCAGGATGGCGTCGCGTTCCGCAAGCAGTTTCTCGGAGAGGTTGTGATCTCGCTTTTCAAGAGGGACGGTAACCGTAAACGGCACCAGATGGAGGCGGCGGCGCATGGCCTCGTCCACGTCCCGGAGATACGGCTTGTCGTTGCCCGCGATAACCAGCTTGAACTGGGGGCTGAACTCAAAGAAGTCCTGCCGCATGAACCGGGCGGTTATCTTGTCTCCGCCGGTCAGTGATTTAATCTTCGCGTCGGCAAACCGCCTGCCTTTTTCTACCTCTATCGCCGTAACCAGCCGCGCGCCGCGTAGTCCTGCCAAATCGGTGGGGTGTTTGTCGCTCTTGGACTCCAGGAAGGTGTCCATAGCGGCATTCGTGCCATAATCGCCCAGCACAGTCGCCAGCGTGTTTAGAAAAACCGATTTTCCGTTGGCCCCGGTGCCATAGAGGAAGAAAAACGTGTGTTCGGACGTTATGCCGGTCAATGAATAGCCCGCCATCCGCGCCAGATAGCTTTGCAGCTCGGTGTCGCCGTTCGTAATGTCGTTCAGGAATGAAAGCCAGCGTGTGGGCTGTTCGGTTTCCGGGGCAAGTCCCGCGGCGGCTATCTTTGTGAGGTATCCAAGTCGGTCATGCGGGCGTAACTGCCCCGAATGTAGGTCAATAACGCCGTTGGCGGTGTTAAGCAGCCACGGGTCGCGGTCCCATTGCTCGATTATAGCCGCGTGGCGTCTATCAGCCTTGGCGAGTCGCTCCACGGAGGCTACGGTGTTCGCGCTGGAGACTTTGGCGACCATTGGCTGTTTGTCGCACGCCTTGGCGGCCTTACGGCATACCGCGCGCGCCAGGTCGAAGGCTTTAAGTGTGTTTTCCCGGCACCAGCGTTGCCCATCCCAATGCAGCCAGTAGCCCCAAGCCGAGCAGTAACGCCAGTCCGGCCAGTACTTTTCCGAAAAAGAGAGTGCCAGCGAGTCATCGGTAAGCCCTGCCGGGCGGTCCTCTTCATCCTCACCGGAGTCCGGCTTGGTTGTCGGTGCAGGCGCATAACGGCAGACGCTCTTTGCGATGCTTTCAATCTCGGAATCCGGGAGCGGGGGAGAACAGCGATTAAGATTTACCTGCTTAAGGGCGGCAGTGATCTCGTCCGTCTGCAAGCCGCGCCGCCGCATGGTCCCGGCAATACTCGCTAATTCGGAGTTGCGTAGGCCCTCGGCAATGCAATACCCAGCCGGGGGCGCAAAAGTAGTGCGCGCGCCGGTATCGGCCATGAGCGCGATAACAGTGGATGGCAGGTTTATGAGGTGGGCTTCAGGATCGTCCCACTCATAGGGCTTCCCGTCTATTACGGAGCCAGGAGCTACAACGTAACCACCGTCGGCTTTGATGTCTATGCCCGGCAGTATGCCGGTTCGGCACCGTGTTGGGCCTGCTGTAAGGTAATAGAGGTGAAGGCCGCCGCTTGGCGTTTTTACGGTAAGCGTGGGGTCTATGCCGGAAAGAGAGGCCAGCGACTCCATGCCCTTCGCGCCGTTTTTAACGTCCACGTCCACAACCACGAGGCCGGAAGGCTCGCCTGTGGATATACCTATATTGGCATCGGGCTGTTCCGTCCACCACCGCCGAACGTCTTCTCTGGCCTTGCTGGCGTCCTTGAACCCGTTCTTGGTCATGGGACGCTTAGAGTTCGGGATGAGCGGAAAAACCGCCCATCCCGCCTCTATGTATGCCAGCGCTCGTTCAATCATCATTCCGATATCCCGGTTCCGTTTTTGCCCATACCATAAACAAACCGGAAATTTCGGAAAGATGACCAAAACGACTATGGTTAGGCATAGTCGCTGAACCCGTGTCGTGACATGACGGCACGTATCTTCGCGAGTTCATGATGCAGTGTCGTGCGCTTCATCCCCAGCTTGTCCGCGATTTCGGTGATGCTTAAGCCTTGGGAGATGAGTATGTTTATGTGCAGTTGCTGACTGGAGATGGTATTGGCTTTTAACGAAAGCTCAATTTGCAGATCCAGCGTCGTTGGCGTGTAGGAAGGCCCGGTCTCTACAAGCAGGTCCAGTAGTGTGATTGGATCTCCGTTCTCGCTATGCCCGACAGGGGCATCTAGAGACTCGGAGAACATGTTCACCCGGCGCTTGTCTGTTGAGGCCGATTCAATTATCTTCCTGATGCGGTTGTCTAGGATACGGCTAAGGACTGTGCGTTCACTGGCAGCCTGTTTTTTCCATTTTCTTAGGGTATGACGCTTAAGAAAAACTTCCAGAAACAGCTCCTGCTCTATATCAGGCAGGTCGGATTTTGTGAATCCGTAATTGCCGACTAAACCCTTAGCTTTACCTTTTACAAGGCTTATTTCTAACTTCGAGAACGCTGCATTTACTGACTTTTGTGAGGTAGGCATAGATGCCCTCCATTTGTATGGCCGGGCATCTATGTACCTCGCTTAGGCTTTATTTTTTCTGGGTGTCGAGCACCTCCCTTATGTGTACGTCTTCGCTTTTTTACTGATTGACCGGCGTAATCTCCGATGTCTGGTCCGAGTTCAATGAGCCGCACTTCGGGCAGACACTGGTCACCTTGCCGTCAACTGCGTAGCGGTGCTTTTCGCTTATCTGGATGTGTATCTGGTTGCCTTGGCGTTTGCCGAGCAACCTGCCACACCTGCACCGCCAGTCCGTCATTGCATTGTTGTCGTTCATTTTAATCCTCCATATTCAGCCGCTTTAAGCGCTGTAATAGTATTTTGCTAAACGCGGTTTATCAGGTAAGACAACAGGGATTTATCAGGATTTATCAGGACGGGGGAAAAATAAAACCGCCGAGATTTTTATTCTCGGCGGCTTCATTTCTTGGCGGAACTACGATCAGGTTTTTGGAGTGTCTATTGGTGTGAGGAGTGCGTACTTAAACTTGGGTGGAGGATCAAAGTAGTAACGCCGCTTGTTCTGCACAGTCTCGCCCATTTTAATTATGTCGTTTAGTCCCAGTGCTGACCGGGAGATACTAAATGATTGCTGTGCTGAAAGGGCACTGGTGTCTTTATACGCCATTCCGTAGGCTTCCGTATCGCGCGGAGCGATGCTTCGTCCGGGATGCTTTATGTAATGCGCAAGTATCCGGAGCTGGTGCCGTGATATTGGGCGCTTCTTTTTCTTTTCGTCCTTACTGGGCAAGCGCGTTATCTCCTTCCCCTTGCACCAGACCTGTGCCTTGTCCATGTCAATGAAGAGGTCAAGGTTCCTATTTTTACTGGAGGTGCTTTCTTTGGTGTATTCGGCAACGGTCAACTGTGTCGCATTGCCTTCGTGCGAGTATCGGATGTAAGCGGTTTCAGGTTTAATGGTCTGGCCAGGCAGTGTAGTGTTTACAAGAATGCCGGAAAGTACTGATTTTTCCAACGAGAGCATGTCATCGCTGAACACTTCCGATGCGTTTATGGCGAGACGGTGTCCTGTTATTTTTCCTGATTTACATTGTCTGTTTCCGAGGTCAATGCAGAGTAGCATATCCATTCCTGGTTCTGGCTGCAGGATATCGATTATTGCTGCCGGGCAGGCGGGTGACACAATTAGGACTTCCAGCTTTTTCAGGCCCTGCTGAATAAATCCCACGTGTAATACGTCCTCTGTGGAGGACACGCTGCCTTTAATGGAGCATTTTCCTCGTAATACCCTGGCCCATGCCGTCGGATTAAAATCAATCCATTCGGCCTGTTGGGCAGGGATTGCAACAATTTTGCCATGCTCCTTGCATAATCCCCGATAAACACCATCCGGCCCTTTATTAACCGCTATGGTGTCGTCGCCATCATGGTCGCCAAGCGGGCAGACGGCGGAATCCACCTCATCCTGCCGACAGGCAGACAGGATGCCTTTCTTGAAAAAGACATCCTTTATGTCCGCGTTTAACGAAGCGATCTCCGTAGCGAATAGCTTCGCGCGAAAATGCCTGTCCAATCTGCTGAGTAAGGCCTTGATATTAATTTGTGCTTGCATTTTTAAATCCCCACCTTTTCAGGATGTCGTTAATGTGGTTATCGCGCGCCGTCTCGGTCAGGTTGGTTTTATTAGGCAGTGAGAGCTTCGCGGTGGATTTATTTTTTCTCCCATCGCCAGGAAACCGGAACTCTACCCATAAGCGCTTGATTTTTATGCTGTTTACAGGAATCCCCATGCTGGCAAGTTCTGTTAATGCGCTATCCCTGCCGTTCCTGGTCCGGGTGCATCTTACGGTATACCAACATCCCCCAGATAACTTCTGGAACTCTATGAATGTCGGAGCTGCGGTTTCAAACTCGTCTCCTGGCTGTTTGGGAAAGTCGAAGCCTTCAAGCTGGAGTGGGGAAAAAGTAATCGTCTCATTATTGCTGAAGTGGTTCGCGCTCCGGTGCAGTATTTCAGTCGCAAATGTCGCGGCGCATATTTCAGCTTTGCCTTGTCCCTTGCCAGATTTTATTTTTAGGCAGCCATCCGCTGGACAGTAAATCAACACCATGTCATACAGCGGGCGGCGGTCACGAGTCCGTATCTCGCCGGGCTTGTCTTTTGCAAACTCATAGTCCGGCTTGGCATGCTGCTCATGTGGAATAACCAGTACCCATTTGCCGTTGAGGTGTGGGCCCTCGTCTATGCGTAATCCCTCGCCATGTGATGCCTTCGCCAAATCAACCCGAAGTTTTGCTTTGAATCGTTCTTTATCTTCCGGTGAAGGATTGCAAGGCACAGGCTCTTTACCGATAAACTCCTTAAGGTTCTCAACCTGTTCAAGATTGAAGTAGTCGTATGCATGAGCAAAATGTGTCTTATAGTTAAGACGCATAATCATGGCCAGTTTTTGCGGTGTGAGGTCGCGAAAATTAGGAACCTTTGCTTCTTCGGCAACATGCAAAAGAAGTTCATGCCCCTCATCTCGGCCTATATCGTTTATTTGTGAGAGCGCTTCTCCCATCCTTGCCTTTTGCGGATGTGTGAGTGTTTCCCATGCCTCCCAAATCTCATCCGTTTTGGGCTTCGCCTTCAGTTTTAGCGCTTCCCACGCTCCGTATTTATCGAAGAACTGCTGCAACAGTTCGGTTGAACCGATACTTCTGAAAAAACCCGCTCTAAGCGGTTTATGGTTAGCTAACATTTCTGTGTCCTCCTGCCCTCAAGGGGCTCTGCTGTGATTTATGCCGCCTTACGGCTGGCATTTTCTTTGCCTGTTGATTCTGTATGCAACACCAAAGGCAAAAAAATTTTGGCTACTCCATACCCAGCGTCATCTGTCCTTTAGCTTCATCCGGTGAATTGTAAAGCTTCCCATGGTCGTCGAATCCAAGCAGGTTCAACTGCTGTAGCCGAACGGTCATAGCTGAAATGGTTACAACGTATTTCTCTGCCAACCGGTATAAGTTCTGCCACTGTGTGCGATCAATGCCTGTGGCATCAGTCCTTAAGAGCTCTGCTGGCATGAGGATTGCTCCCGAAAACCTATTTACCGCCCTAGCCTCATCTTTCAGGTCCTCGCGTGCTCTTTGAGCAAGTATCGCCTTAATACCTTCCTCCGTTTTTATGAGTGCTTTGAGAATCTCCGCTGTTCCGCGACCTGTTTCTCGATACGATATAGGGCCAGTATGCGTCATTCCCGGTAAGAAAGTGTCAGCCGAATTATTCGCAGCGAATAACTCCCAATGTCCCAGCTCATGGCCGATAGTAAACCGCTCTATTCCAGGCTTACTTTCAAAAAGTCTCTGGTGATTCTCGTTTAGAATAATGGTCTTTTCGCTTGGGATAAGTCCGCCTAAAATTACTTCACCGGGTTGTTCCTTTATGGAATCCCAAAGCAGGTTTAGCCCCATAGCCTTTTCGGCAACGAGTTCAATAGGAATAGGTGCGACAAGCGGCGTGCCCAGCGCTAATGCATACGCTTGAAGCTTTTCGCTTGCTATGCGCTCAATCTCCGCGTTCCGGTAAAACTTCATTTATCCTTTTTTCCCACTTCCTTTAATAGTTTTTTCCAGATGTCATCGCTTAAATTCGCGGCATGGCGGCAGATAAACTCCCTTGCTGCGTCAGACTTCTCGATTTTGTTTTGCAGTCCTTCTGGGATTTCGCCAGCTAACCCCATAAGTTCATTGAGGTCTGCTCCGAGTGTCTCCGCTAAGCGTTTAATAACATCTTTGCGCGGGGGGACCATCTTCCCGTTTTCTATCTTGCTGAGGTAGGTGAAGTCCATTTCCACCCTTTTCGCAAGATCCCGCTGCGAATAACCTTTATCCTGGCGAAGGCTTTGTAACCTTTTTCCGAATGTCCATTCTGGGCTCATAACCCATATAATAGTAAATGTTGCATAAAAAGTCAACACCCATGCCCGGCGGTCAAAAATGGGGTATTTCCGGTTTGTTTATTGTATGGAACAAACATTATGCAGTGATCTATCCCCAGCAGAACGCCGGAACGCCTTGGCTGAAGCCTTTGCCGAGGGAATCGTCTATTTGGGCGAGCATGGGCTTCTTCAAGACTTTATATCCGCGCCAGCATCCGGCCAGCCGGAATCCTCCGAAAAGAAGGGCGGGCCTAATTCCCTAAAAAAGCCCTTGATTAAGGGCGGGAAAGACCGTACCCTTCCTGACCGGAGGTAATGCTATGCCAGAAGAAGCAGTTGTTCCGAATGGGCGCAAAGTGAAGCGCATCGCGATTTACACGCGTAAGTCCAACGACGAGAATCTCACCAACAACGTCACGTCCATAGACAGCCAGAAGTCCTGCTGCCGCAGCTATATAGAGATTCAGAAGGTAAATGGCTGGGAGGAATGCCAGGAAACCTTTGATGACCCGGCTGAATCCGGCAAAAGCCTGAAGCGGCCTGCAATGCAAAGGCTACTGAAGCGTGTCGCCGAAGGCAAAATAGACGGCGTAATCGTCTATAAGCTGGACCGCTTGACCCGCAATAGCAAGGACTTCCATTACCTGTTGGAACTTTTTGAAAAGCACGATGTCGCGTTTATCAGCTCAACAGAAAGCATCGACACCAAGAGCCCGCAGGGGCGGCTGATGACGGCAATCATGGTGCAGTTCGCTCAGTATGACCGTGAACTTGACGTAATGCGGTCGCAGGATTTCCATCTGGCCCGCGCCAGGAAAGGTTTGTGGTCCGGAGGCTTGCCGCCTCTGGGCTATGATATTAAGGAAAAGATGCTGGTGGTAAACGAAAAGGAAGCCGCGCTCGTAAACCGCATCTTCAACATGTACCTTAAATACCAGTCCACGATCCGGGTCGCGCAGGAATTGAATCAGCTTGGCCTCAACAGGAAGGAATATGAAACCGAAAGTGGACGGCCATTCGGGGGGAAACCGTATGACATGGACGGCGTTCTGCGGATTCTCCAGCGCAAGGTATATATAGGCTTTATAACCAACAGCCGCACCAAGCAGGAGTTTCCCGGCCAGCACAAGCCCATAGTGGATGTGGCATTGTTCGAGGAAGTGCAAAAATTAATCGCCGCCCGCAACCACCGGGGCGGCGAAGTCCATTATGCCGCCAACAAGTACGGCGTCCTTCTAAAGGGGATTCTGACCTGCGGCGAGTGCGGCCATGCCATTGTGCCGACATTCAGAAAGAAGAAGAACACGGTTTACCTGTATTACAAATGCCTGTCCACGTATAGCGGCAAGCAACATAACTGCACCATAGCGCCGCTTGGGGCGCGCAAGCTGGAGTCCTTCATTATAGAGCATCTCGCCGCCATCGGCTGGGACCGGCCTTTCCTTGAACAGGTTACGGCAGATGCGCAGAAGCTGGCGAAGACCAATATCGGCCCGCTGGACAAGGAACGCCACGAGATTGAAGGCCAGCTAAAGACCATACAGGGTGAACTGCGGGAGCTCGTGAATGTGGTTAAGGCCGGGAGCTCGTCCAGCGAGGTGGCTGAGGAGATCACGCGCCTGGAAGAGGCCAAAAGGGGACTCAAGGGCCGCATCCTCGCGATTGAGGCGCAGGAATCCCATAGCCAGAAGGCGGTTTACGATGTGGACGTGATTCAGGCGACCTTCCAGCGTTTCGCCCTGTTCATTTATAAAATGCCGGTGGAGCTTCAGGTCAAGATATTGCGCCTGCTGGTGGACCGCGTGACCATCTATAAGGACCGGGTCACGGTGAGCGTTTCCGAGACTCCCGTCGGAGAAATACAAAAAGTGCTGGATGAAAAGTTGATATTTGGGTGGTGTGGCTTGCCAGAACGGCAGGGGGCAAAAGACAAAAATAAGCAAAACAACCACCGAATAGCGGTGGTTGAATTGGATAAAAAGTGGCGCCCCCAAAGGGATTCGAACCCTTGATCTCTGCCTTGAAAGGGCAGCGTCCTAACCGCTAGACGATGGGGGCGCAATGTTAAATTGGGGACTGAAATTTTGTATGATTTAAACTGCAATTTTTCAGTGCCGCAATTCTTGCTGAAGCGTAAGTTTATCAATTCTGCCCGCGCTTGTCAAAGGCTATGCTTTTTGCGGTGCTTATGCGCCGGACACGGGAGAAATAGCAATGCGGCGTTCACCTGTGCGCGGGTTCTCTTGGACGGGGACAGCTAAATTTCGCAATAAACCATCCGAATGGAGGCGTTGTGGAAGAAAAAAAAGAAGAAGTAGCTGGCGCGGCGGCGCCAAAAGACAGCGAGACTCCCGCTGAACCGGCGAAAGTCAGGTCCGGCGGCAAGGTCTTGAAAATAATCGCCGTCATTTTTTCCATTTTGTCAGTGCTGCTTATCTGCGCGGCGCTTTTCATGTATCAGAAGCTTTCAGGCTTCAGAGAACTTCTTATGCCTCCGTCCGAGCCCGCTGGTAATTCCGCTTTCAGCGGCGGAGATGAGGGGGGGGGCGGGACTTTGCCGGATGGTTTTAAGGGGTTCGGGGCTTCCGCTCAGGAAAAAGGCGGTTCAGCTCTTACCGTTTTCACTAACGCGGCTGAATACGCCCAGGAGGCCGCGTCGATAACTCCGGAGGACGCCGAAAAGGCCGCCGACGCTTTTGCCAAATACGCCGATCGCGGCATTGTAAAAGATTTTATGGCGGAGTTGAGGAAAGACCCGGATTTTATCCAGGCGCTGAAAGAAAAAGACGCGAACAACCCGCTGGCAATGATCGCTTCCGTGCAAAAGGTCAAGAGCGTTCAGGGCCTGGCGCTCAAGTTCATCATGCGAAAGGATTTCATGCCGTTGATGGTGGAGGTTATGAACGACCCTGAAGTGAAACCTTTCCTGGGCAAGCTGCCGATGGGGAATATGGGGCCGGCGGGGCAGATGTTGAAGATGATGTCGGGCATGTCGCAAGCGCCGTCGGCAGAGATAGCTCAGTCCGAAAGTGACGCGGCTTCCGAAGATGAAGAGGGCGAACCGGCCATGCTGGATAATTCCGCTATGCAGAGCCCGGCCAATTCGGCCGGAGCTTCGCGAAAAAAGAAAAACCCGCCGCTTCCGATCGAATAGAAAAGGGCGCCGTTTCTTGTTTGACAGGCTCAGCGTATATTGATTTAATATACGTATATGTCCCATAGACGGCTGACAAAAATCCTTAAGAGCGCGGCTAAGCCCATAAGCGTTTTTATCGTCCCGCACAACAGTCTTCCCTCCATCCGTTTTAACCTGCCGGTGGCGCTTCTTCTAGCTTTCGGAGTTTTTTGGACCGGGCTTACGGTCTGGGCTGGTTATATAGCCGGCCGACAGTTCGATTATTACGTTACCAAAACTGATAACAGGATCCTGCGCGCCAAGATGGATTACGTCTCGCAGCAGGTTGAAAAAGGCCTCGCCTACCTTGAGATAACCCGCAAGACCGACCGCCAGCTCCGCAAGATGCTGGGTATGAATCCCAATCTCATAGACGACAGTTCTTCCGTGGGCGGACCCACCGCATCCGATCTTTCTGATTTCAGAAAGCTCCTTGCAAACAGAGCTTCCGAGATTCGGGAAACTTCGCTGAATAATTCAATTTTCAGGATGCAGGAAGAGTCCCGCCGCCGGCTTGCCAGCTATTCCGAGGTCACCTGGTACATCACCAACAAGCACAATACAGCCATGGCCACCCCTTCCATCTGGCCGACCGCTGGCCGGATAACCTCTTACTATGGCTACCGTATTGCGCCTTTGAGGATCGCCAGCGAATATCACACGGGGATAGATATCGCCAACGAGCCTGGCACACCTGTTTACGCCGCCGCGGACGGCGTCGTGCGCTACTCCGGCTGGGCTAACGGCTACGGCTTATCCATGGTTCTGGATCACGGATTCGCCTACTCCACGCTTTACGGACATCTGAGCGAACTTGTGGTCAAAGAAGGTGCGCAGGTCCGGCGCGGGCAGCTGATCGGGCGCGTCGGGTCCACCGGCACTTCCACCGGCCCCCACCTTCACTACGAGGTATGGCTTGACGGTACTCCCAAAAACCCTATGTCATATCTCCAGAGGGATAACAAGAACAGCCCTTTGGCCAGTATTTTTGAAGGAATATTTTCCTGACTCGGTTGAAAAGATGGAGGAAACGAAGCCATGTTTAAGAGCTCAAACATAAATTTTGACACTAAAAATCCTGACACTGTGATAGGACACGAGGCGTATTTTCAGGGCACGCTGACCGCCAAAGGTTCTTTGCGGGTGGATGGCCGCATCGATGGGTCTATCGTGGATGCGAAGATCGTGACTATCGGGAAGACCGGAAAGATCAAAGGCGATATCTCCTGCATTGTTTGTTCCGTTTCCGGAGATGTGACCGGCAATATTTCGGCACTTGATCATATTGAACTGACGTCCGGTTCGAAAGTGGCCGGCGATCTGCGCGCCCCAAAAATTGTCATAGAGGAAGACGCCGTTTTTAACGGCAACTGTTCGATGACCGGCCTTAAAAGTTCTAAAATTGAAAATTCAGAAAAGGTGGCCCAATAATATGATATCGCTGCTTTCCAAATATAAAAGAATCATCTTCATCATCGTCGTAGTTATTTTCATCGGTTCGATATTTTTTGTAAGCGGCCAGATCTTCTCTTCCGCGTCCACGGATTCCGTAGCCGACGTGGGGGGCACAAAGATCCCTTACCAGCGCTTTTCGTTGCAGGTCAACCGCGTTCTTGCCAACCTTAAGGGGTCCGGCACCGAGGTTAGCGATGTCGTGGCCAAGAGCGTGAAACAGGAAATTTTCAGGGAAATGGTTATAGAGGAGCTTCTTTCTCAGGAGGGCGGCAAGATGGGGATGCGCGTGCCCGACTTTGAGGTCGCGGTGGAGATACAGAACACTCCCCAATTCACGGATAAGGGCGTCTTCAATCCCCGGATCTATTTCCAGACTATTTACAACGAATTCCGGATGTCGCCGAACGATTACGAAGCCTGGCGCAAGAAAGCGCGTCTGGCCGGCAAGTTTAAGCAGTTCCTGTCCACCAATGTTAAGGTGACCCCCGGCGAGCTTCAGGCCTACTACCTGTCTAAGAATAAGAGCCTTAAAGATTTTGACAAGAATAAGGCCAAGTATCTTGACGAACTCTCTAAGGAAAAATTCTCCCAGGTTGCCAGCTACCTTCTGCGCCAGCTGACCATGCAAATGGAGATCAAGAGTTATCTTGAGCAGCGTGAGCAGGGCCGGTAACAACAGGCAGAGGTTGAGGCGCAGGTAAAGAGCCTGCAAAAATCAGGGTCAGAAGAAACCGGATTTATACTCTGCCTTTATCTGCCGCTAACCCCGTGATCCAAATCCATAACCTTACTAAAAATTTCGGCGCCTACAAAGCCGTGGACGCCCTGACCCTTAATATCTCACCGGGTGAGATATTCGGTTTTCTTGGTCCGAACGGTGCGGGTAAGACCACTACCGTCAAGATATTGTCGGGTATCATGAAGCCCACTTCGGGCCGGGTTCTGGTGGGCGGTTTTGATGTGGTAAAGCAGCCGCTGGAGGCCAAAAAAGTCCTTGCCTACATCCCCGACGAGCCGTTCGTCTACCCCAAACTTACCGGTTTTGAATTCCTTCGCTTTATCGGCGATATCTATTCCATCCCGTATAAGGAGCAGCGGGATCGCATACCCGAGCTGATGGATCTTTTTGAGATCTCCGCCCAAAGCGGCGAGCTGCTTGAATCCTACTCACACGGCATGAAGCAAAAACTGCTTATCGCCAGCGTTCTCCTGCGTAAGCCCCGTGTCGTTCTCTTCGACGAGCCTACGGTCGGGTTGGATCCGAAAAGCATCCGGCGTTTCAAGCAGCTTCTTCTGGACATCTCCAAAAATGGAACGGCGGTCTTCATGTGCACCCATATCCTGGATATGGCTGAAAAGCTTTGTACTTCCCTGGGCATTATTTCAGCCGGACGCCTGATAGCCAAGGGCACCGTAGCCGAAGTTAAAAAGCTGGCTTCCGGCGCCCATTGCAATCGTTCTCTGGAAGAAGTGTTTTTGGAATTGACCGCGTAGCCGGAAGACCGGAATAGCAGTTCCAATCTTCTGAACTCATGTTTCAACTATGCTGAGCGTCCTTTTAAAAAGAAAGATCCTGACCTTTAAGAACAGGTTGAAAGCGATGCGGGGCTGGCGCCTGGCCAAGACCCTGATGTTCCTGTTTGTAGGACTGCTGATGCTGCTGGCTCTTTACGGCGGATTCTGGCGGCTTCTGACCTATCTGGAGGGCGTGCAGCTCATCGGGCCCATGCTTGCCTGGAAGCTCACCTCCATGATCCTTCTTATAACTTTTTCCATGGTCATCGTTTCCTCCATCATCATCTCAATGACCACGCTCTATTACTCGTTTGACCTTAAATTTCTTTTTTCCTGCCCCATAGGCCTGCGCTCCCTTTTCATGGATAAGGCCATGGAAACCGTGTTTTATTCTTCGTGGACGCTGTTCCTGGCCGTTCTGCCGTACATTATAGCCCTGGGCCGTGTTAAAGGTCTTGGTCCGGGTTTTTATCTTTCCTATATATTGCTGATGGTCCCGTTCGTAATGCTGGCCGGCTCCTTCGGCATTATCTTCAGCACGCTGGTTATGTATCTTTTCCCTTCTTCCAGGACGAGGGATATCACCTGGCTGCTCGGCAGCCTGTCGGTATCTTTCGTTTATGTCGCGTTCCGTTTTATGAAGCCGGAAACGCTTTTGCGGCCGGACAGCCTTGAGGTGGTGGCTCAGTACATACAATATCTGCAGTCCCCGACCGCGCCGTATCTGCCGTCCTGGTGGGTGACGAAGGCGATGATGTCTTATCCAGCCGGAAACTGGGGGGCTTTCTTTTTTTACGCCGGTGTCCTTTCCGCGGCGGCCCTTATAATTTACGCAGGCGTGTATTTTATTTCCGGGTTCGTCTACGCGAAGGGTTTCAGCGGTGCCCAAAGTTCGCCCAGGTTTCGCGGGATCTCCAGGTTGATACCGGAGCAGCGTGTAGTACTAAAATTCGGGAAATTCAGGCAGCTGCTTACCTTTTGCTGGAAGGACCGGCTGCTGCTCCTGCGCGATCCGCGCTACTGGTCGCAGCTTATACTCATCGCGGCCCTTATCGTAGTCTATCTTTTCAGTATACGCCAGCTTCCGCTGGACTCGCAGGACATAAAGAGCCTGGTCTCTTTCCTCAATATCGGGGTGGCGGGATTCGTGATGGCGGCCATCGGGCTGAGGTTTATCTTTCCGGCAATCAGCCTCGAAGGCGGCAGCTTCTGGCTCATTAAATCCTCTCCTGTCACTATCTCCCAGATCATGAAAGAAAAACTCCTGATATCTATCGTCCCTTCGGTCGCGATCGGGGCGGTGCTGATAACATGTTCAAATCACCTCCTGAATGCCGATTTTTTTATTTCTACACTTTCAACCTGCAGTATTATAATAGCCGCTGTAGTTATCTCCGTTATGGGGATAGGTTTAGGCGCGCTCTTCCCTGATTTTAAGGTGGAAAATATCCACCAGCTGGAATCTTCTTACGGCGGTTTTATCTACATGGCCTGTGCCATCGGATACCTCGGCCTCCTGGTCGCGCTGGAGGCATGGCCGGTACAGATGCATTTCGCCCAGCGGTTCGGCCGGGCGCATGCTTGGGACTGGCGGGGGGTGGCTCTCTGCGCTGTTGCTTTTACGGCGCTCAACGCGGCGGCGCTTTTGGTGCCCTGGAAACTGGGGCTCCGGAACCTTGAAAAGCATGAGATTTAAGTACTGCCCGGTAACCGGTGGCCAGTGCCCAGTGGCCGGTAACCAGTAACCGGTATCCGGTAATCAGGGATAAGTTAAAGGTGTGAAGAACATGAAAAAAATAAATTTCGGTATTTTATCGGTTACCGGTAACCGGTTACTAGCTGTTACCGGATACTTGTTACTGTTTGTTACCGGATACTTGCTGCTAACTTCCGGCTACTGTTTCGCGGCCGATCCGCACGCCGGGGAATTTTTCGCGCAAGGCAGTCCCAAAAAATCCGAGTTCGCGCTCACTTATGACGATGGCCCCGGATATATAACTGAAGACCTGCTGAAATTACTGGCGCGATATAATGCCAAGGCAACTTTTTTTGTGACCGGTCAGTCCGTCCGTAAGTATCCTGAAAAAGTCGCGGCCGAGCGCGCCGCCGGCCACCTGATCGGCAACCATACTGATAAACACGAGTTTTATCCGAAAGTCGGAAAAAGCGCCGGCCGCGAAAAGATACTGGAAAGGGAATTGCAAGGGGCCGGCGCCGCTATCGAGGACGCCGCCGGAGTCAAACCGGTGTTTTTGCGCATGCCCAACGGTTATGACAGGGACTGGGTCAGAAAAGTGGCAGCCGGAAAAGGATATATTCTGGTCAACTGGACCTACGGCATTGATTGGACTAATATGCCGGAGGCCGAAATGACGCTGGGATACCTTAAAAATATAAAGCCAGGCGCTATTCTTCTCATGCACGATGGGGGGGGGAAGACCCGGGAAAAAACATTGCGCATAACCGAACAAGTGCTGAAGGAAGCCGCGCTAAAAGGGCTACGCCCGGTGACGTTAGACGTGCTTTTGGCCATACCCGCTGCAAAGACGGCAGCCGGTAGTGCAAAGTAACCAGTAATAAAACATCTAGTGGCACCGGTCACGGGTCGTTATTAGTGAGTAGCATCCCTGACGCATAAAAGAAAGCGGAATAAATTTTGTAGAATTGTGGTATGTTGTATTGCAGGTGGTCAAAGGTAGGGCGGTAATCCGCACCGCGCATGTGAAGGCGCGGGGTGCGACAGGCGGGCAAGTGGCGGAACTGGTAGACGCGCAGGTCTCAAAAACCTGTGATCTCACGGTCGTGAGGGTTCGATTCCCTCCTTGCCCATAACTTTTGCGGGTATCTCTGCAAGGTCCGTTAAAAATAATGAAAGAGGCGCCGGGTGGCGTCTCTTTTTTATGTGTAGGGAATGCTTATCCGGGTGGGTTCCGGTTTAGGTTTCCAGCGGAACTCGGTCTCCTGCAGTTCCACGGCTATCTGTATTATCTCTTTTATGACGCAGGTGACGGGTATAGAAAAGATTATCCCCCAGATGCCTCCGAGTTCCCAACCGGCCAGCAGAGCGAATAGCACTATGGCCGGGTTGAGTTTCACGGCCTTTTTCATTATATAGGGCTGCAGGAACCAATCGTCCAGAAAGCGGATGCCGGTGAAAAAAATCAGGATTTTTATGATTGGCAGCGTGGTGCCGAACTGCAAATAGGCGACAATGGACGATACCACCGCCCCGATAAAAGCGCCAGCGTACGGCACCAGGCTTGAAAAGCCTATCAGGATAGCGATGAAGGCCGAATAATTCAGGTCCATTATTAAAAGACCGGTGAAGGCGATGAGAAAAATTATCAGGGCTTCGGTAAGGATGCCGCGCAGATAATTGCCCAATGACGCGTCGATTCGGGAAGCGATGTGCAGTATGATTTCCGCGTGCCGGGACGGGACGTGGTCCATAAGATAATCAAGTATGTCCGAGCCGCCCAGCAGTATGAAAAAGGTTATAAAAGGAACCAGAAAAAGCAGTGTGAGGACCGGAAGCAGCGTCAGCAGGAACTGCGGTATGACCTCCAGGGTATGCGTGAGCTTCTCGTTCAGTTTTAAACCCGCCAGGAACGGATAACTTTCTACAAGTTTCGCGTTCAGGTTCAGGACGAACTGCTGGATGCGGTCGGCGTAAGCCGGCCATGACTGCTGCAATGTATCCATCTCAAAAGAAAGGAAATGAAAAAGAAGATAGATGCCGATAAAGATGAGGACGCCTACGGTCATGTAGAGGCCTATGACTGCGTAGAGCCGCTTTATTCCGCGCACTTCAAAGTATTTTATGACAGGATTCAGGATGTAGGCGAGCGCGGCGCTGAGGATAAAAGGGAATACCGCGCCTTTAGCAAGTACCAGCAGATAGGTGAATCCCAGGACGATAAAAACCGGGAGGATGAATTCCCGGTAACTCCTTTTAACGGCGGTTTCTGTGGACATAAAAATATTAAAGCGTCTTTACCCCTGCGGTTTCTCTATGACCGCCCGCAGGCGGGCCGACATGATCTTGGCCAGTTGCGTGGCAATGACTACGCCTATCTTGGGCCGCGCGAAAAGCAGGGTTTCCAATTTTATTTTAAAAAGCATGAAGACTTTGGTTTCTTCAAGAGCGTAGACGGTGGCGGTTCTGGGCATCTCTTCAAGGAGCGCCATTTCCCCGAAAAATTCTCCGGGCTGTACTTCGGCGATGATCTCGCTCTTCTCCGTGCCGCGCTCCAGCCTGGACAGGGCTATCTTTCCCGAGAAGACGATGAACAGGGCCCGGCCTATGTCGCCCTGGGTGAAAATGGTTTCCCCTTTAAGATAAGTGCGCTCCTGGAGGTTTTCCAGAATGTGGATAAGGTCCCGCTTTTTAATTCCTTCAAAAAGCCGGATGTTTTTCAGGAAATCAATTTTCTTGAGCGTTTCCTTGTCGTAGAGGCTGCTTAATATGTTTATCGCTTTGAACATTCTGTCTCCCGGGTGAAGAGCGGCGGCAATTACCGCCGCGCCTTTTACTATTTCTTAAAAAAACCGTAGATGGTTTGCGCGGCGCGAAACCAGCCGGATGAGATGCCGCTCGCGACTGTCTGTACGGCGCTGACGACCGGGTCCAGGGCGGTAAGTTTGCCGTCCGCGTTCAGGGCGAGATATTCCACGGCCTTGGCTGTATAGCGGACCTGTCTCAGGGTGAGGATCGCCTGTACTGCAAGCGCGATAAAAGCCAGGGTCGCTGCGACTACGCACACTGTAATTACGGTTGTCATTATATTCTCCTGCAGAAAAAACTAAAAGGCTGATTTCAGCCTCTCAGTTAAAGTATATAAAATTTAGACCCTGGTCATCACTATTGCCGCGGCAGCGGGGGGTAGTTGCGTTCCACGCATGCCTGCGGCCGGCATACAGACGCTATTTGTTCAAAATACGGCGTTCAAGGACCTTCATTCTGGCCAGTAAGATGTCGTTATTAAAAGGCTTGGGCAGGTAGTCGTCGGCCCCGGTTTCGTAGCCGCGTACCTGATCTTTGGTTTGTGTCATGACGGTCAGCATGAGCACGGGCATCTTTTTAAATCTGCCGTCTCTCCTTATATGGTTTAATAGCTCGAACCCGTCCATTTCCGGCATGTTCACGTCCAGCACAGCCATATCCGCCCCTTCAGCTTGGAGCCTCTCCCAGGCCAGCAGGCCATTCATCTCTGCGGCCACTTCATAACCAGCCTCAATAAGAACTTCCGCCAGCAGGTCCCTGAAAACATCGTTGTCTTCAGCTATCAGTATTTTCATAAAGTTTCCTCCGCCCGGCTTTTGTAAGTGTATCCGGTCCCGTAAACGGTCTTAATGTTTTCCCCGTATGCCCCCAATTTATGTCTCAAAGCTTCCACATGTTTATCTATGGTTTCGAAATTTACATGCCCGGACTTTTCCTGCCAGATAGTTTCCATCAGGGATTTTCTTGAGACAACGCGGTCCTCGTTGCTCAGAAACATGAAAAAAATTTCAAATTCTTTAGGGGTGAGATCGTCAAGAATCTTGTTTTTGCCGGATGGGAGGCGTAATTTCACTGTTTTTGCGACCCTGTCCGCTTCGATACGCCCGTCAGCGGATTTGATATGGGTCCTGGCCATGTTCAGGCTGGGTAAAAGACGCCGCATGTGGGCTTTTGTTTTTGCAAGCAATACCTCTTCGTCTATATCGCTGGTAATAAAATCGTCGGCTCCGTTCTCAAGGAAACCGGAGATCTCTGAATTAGAGATTTTGCCCGGTTGGCTGAAGACTATTACGGCGATATTATTCCTTCCGTTCAGCAGAGTTTTTAGATCTTTAGGTGAAGCGAGCCCGTTGGCGCATATTTCCACTAACGCCAGTCCCCAGGCGTCCTTAGATATGCCGCTGATGGCCGCCAGGTCCGGGAGCGGAGTTACGCTGAAGCGCGCTCTGGAAAAAACGCTGTACCATTTGTCAGATGTTTCCCCGTCAGGGGTGACGATCCATAGAGTGAATTTGATCATGGTGTTTGATTCGCGTATTGTATAATAAATACCATATGTGTGCTATGTGATCCGGCAAAATGAGCGACTATACCAATGGCGTTGTTATAATGTAATATTATTATAACTTTTCTGAAACATCGTTTCCGTACAATTTAACTGAACGGTACAAAGGGAGACTACTATGGATTTAAGTACTATTTTCGGAGTGTTCGCTTTCGGGCTGCTTATCTTTGTGGGTATAATCACCAAGCAGCTTACGGATTCGCTGGTGAATCTGCACGGCGTTTTCGTAGTGCTCGGCGGTTGTTTTGTGGCAATGCTGCTTAATACACCGCTTACACATCTGGTCAAGGCGTTCGTGGGACTGAAATCCCTCATGCTGGATGACAACAGCGATGTCAAGAAAATAATTCCCGTTATGACCAGCCTGGCGGAGCAGTGCCGGATGAGGGGGTTGTCCGCTCTTAAAGACGCGGATCCTACCATCGCAAAAGGCTTTCTGAGCCGAGTCTCGCTGGCAGCGCTGGAATACAACGACTTTAATTTCGTAAAGCAGGTAATTGAGCAGGAAATTAATCAGGGGGCGGATGAGGTCAACGAAGTTGCAAATGTTTACCGAACCATGAGCCTTCTTATGCCCATGTTCGGCCTGCTGGGTACGCTGATAGGTATCATAGGCGTGTTGCGTGACCTCGCCAACCCGGAAAACGTCGGTCCCGCCATGGGCGTGGCCATCACGTCGGCTTTTTACGGCATCTTCCTGGCTAATATGGTTTGCGTGCCTATAGCCGGCAAGATCCGCTCCCGGATCTGGCTTGATGTGAAAATGAAGTCCATGATCCTGGACGGCGTTCTGGAGATAATGAAAGGCAGCATACCTATAGTGGTGGAGCGGAGACTGCAGGCGTATCTGGGTTAGTCCGGCCTCCTCAGTCGCCGCGACATCTGTTTTGAGCATCAGTGAAAGAAGTCCTGAAGGTTTCGGGGAATACTTATGGAAAAGAAAAACTCGCTTTTCGCCGGATTGAGTTCAGCTCCGGCCTCCCCGTTCTCTCCGGCGTCCGCGGCCGTGCCCAAACCGGCTGCTTCGGACCAGGATGTCACGGCTCTTAAGCAGAAGATGGAGGCGCTGGAAGGAAGCATCGCCGCCGTGCTTGAGAAAAAAATAGGAGAGGCGTTAAAAGGTTCCGTTTCGGCCGCACCCAGGCCTCCGGATATGAACGCGCAGTTTCTGCTGGCCAGGATAGGCGAGATGGACAAGCGGCTGGAAGAATTCACCCGCAGTGCCATGGTGTCTTCCAGCCAGATGAAAAATATTGAGGAGTCCAAGATCAGCGCCCGTCGCGAAATAGAGGACCTGCTCAAAGTCGTGCGCGAACAGCAGAAGTACTCAGAACTTGACCGACAGATGCACGACCAGCTTGAGAAGTCATGGCGCCGGGTGGAGGAACTGGAAAAAAAGCTGATGGATTTTTACGGCTCGATCCTGGCCGGCCAGCAGAAGAAAGAGGATATAGACGGCATGCTTTCCAGGGACCTCGGCGGAAGGATAGAGGCATTGGCCGCCAGGCTTGAGCTGCACACGCAGGCTGTGGAGACTAAACTTTTGGCTCAGAACGCTTCCCTTGCAGCGGTCGCGGATATTAAAAAAGAAGTTATGGCCGAACTCGGCAGGACCCGGGAGGAGACCCTCGCTCTCGGCAAGGAACAGGCAGCGGCTTTAAGGGCCATGTTTGAGGAACTGATGCCGGGCTCGGTTACAGCCGAACTCGAGCGGAGCCGCCGGGACGCGGCTGAAGAGATAGGGCTTTTTAAAAAAGAGTTCTCCGGGTATATGGCCGACATGCGGGTGATGCTCGATAATTTTAACCGCGCTGCGCGTGAAAATCTGGTCAGAGCTGAAGGTGTGCAGGAATCCGTAGCCAAAAATACGGCAGACACCGCCGCCCTTCTTAAGGGAAATTTTGAGAAGATAAGCGAAACCCTGGACCGCGAAGGCGGAAAATTCCTGTCTGAACTTGAGCAGCGTAATAAGCGGCACTTTGAAGCCCTTAATACGAAATACGCTGACGCCCTTTCAAACGCGGCCGTGCTGGGTTTTATCGGCTCCTCCGCGGAAGTTTCATTAAAAAAGATGGCGGCTCTGGAAGAGACTCTTTCCGGCCTGATAAATGAGGTGGACAAAGACAGGCTCAGCTCGGCGCTGGGAGTTTCCGGCATGCTTATTCGTAAAAATTTCGAGGCCATGGAAGCGTTGCTGGCCGGTATCAGGCAGGACGCGTCAGGGCTTGAGCGGATTAAAAATGAGACGGGAGATAAGTTGAAAGGCTTTTTCAGAGAGGGAAGCAAATAACGCTATGATACACCGAAACCGGAGGGAGGAACTGGAAAATCAGCTGAACAAGGGCGCTCTTTGGGCCGTCACCTACGGCGACCTTATGAGCTACCTGATGATATTCTTTCTGGTGCTCTTCTCGTTTTCCATAGCCAAGACTGACAAGGCCAAGACCCGTAAATACGAGGAGTCACTCGTAAACATTCAGAAGGCTTTCGGCGGCAAATTGGATAAAAAGCAGGTTGAGCGCGCTAAAGCCCAGGAGCAGGAAGATAAAGTGGCCGATAAGCTCAAGGAGAGCATGGCGACTAATCAGATGTCCAACCTGGTCCAGATAGATTCTAACGAGCACAGGGTTAGGCTGGTGCTGACCGAAGCGGTGCTTTTTGATTCCGGCAAGGCGGACCTGAGGGGGAGGGCTAAAGAAGTTCTTAAATCCATAGCCGAAGAACTTAAGAAGCTTCCCAATGAAGTGCAGGTGGAAGGCCATACCGACAATGTGCCGATACGTGCCGGGCGCTACTTAACTAATTGGGAACTGTCTATGGCCAGGGCCTACAGCGTCATACAATTTCTGGAATCAACCGGGATGGACCCCAAGAAACTGGCAGGTATAGGTTACGGGGAAAACCGGTCAGTAGCGGAAAACACTACTATAGAAGGGCGCGCCAAAAATCGCCGCATAGAGATCTCGCTGTTGAAGACCGATTAAGATTCCCTTTCAAGCCAACCTCCAAAATCAGGCTCCTTTTTGATGTTTTTGTATCCCAAACATCCAAAAAGGAGCCTGTTATATTTTGTATAATTACTTTGATTTTATATAGAACGACGCGAGGATATTATACAGATGACCACTGAAAACATGGATTACTCCAAAACGGTTTTTCTGCCCAAGACGGCTTTCTCCATGAAGGCCGACCTGCCCAAAAAAGAGCCCGGCCTGCTGGAATTCTGGAGTAAAATAAATCTTTACGCTAAAATGCTGGAAAAACGCAAAGACGCCAAGTCTTATATCCTGCACGACGGGCCGCCGTACGCTAACGGCCATATTCATATCGGTCACGCCCTGAATAAACTGCTAAAGGACATGACGGTAAAGTCTCGCTGCCTTACCGGTCATTATACGCCTTATGTTCCCGGCTGGGATTGTCACGGCCTTCCAATCGAACAGGCCCTGCTCAAAGAACTGAAGATGGGGAAAAGGCATATTGACGATGTCGCCTCTTTCAGGAAAAAGGCCAGGGAATTTGCCGGGAAATTTATAGACATACAGCGCGAAGAATTTAAGCGTCTGGGTATTATGGGCGACTGGTCCAACCCTTATATCACCATGTCCAACGACTACGAGGGCACGGTCATAAAAGCTTTCCGTGAACTGCTGGAAAAGGGTTATATTCACCGGGACAAGAAGACTATTTACTGGTGCATCTCCTGCGAGACCGCCCTGGCCGACGCCGAGGTTGAATACAAGGATAAGACCTCGCCGTCCGTCTATGTTAAATTCCCTCTTCAGTCCCCTTTAACGTCTCTTTTCGGCGCCGCAGTCGAAGGGCGAAAGGTTTCTATCGTTATCTGGACCACCACGCCATGGACCCTGCCGTCCAATATGGCGGCCGCCGTATCAAAAGAAGAAACCTACCGCTTGTTGAACACGGACGGTGAATATCTGGTAGTGGCCGATAAACTGGCGGATTCTTTTCTGGCCGAGACCGGAGTTAACGCTTCTAAGGGCGCGCAGATTTCCGGCGAAAAATTAATTGGTCTGAAATACGACCATTGCCTTGCGACGCATATGCCTGAAAGTCGTCGCTTTCCAAGGGTTATAATCTCCACGGATTTCGTGGACATGTCCACCGGCACGGGCCTCGTGCATATAGCGCCCGGGCACGGCGAGGAAGACTTTCACGCCGGTAAGAAATGGGGGCTTGAAGTGTTCTGCCCGGTAAACGAGGAAGGCCGCTTCACCGCTGACGCCGGCATATTTGAGGGGCTGAAAGTTTTTGAAGCTAATGAAAAAGTTCTTGAGACCCTGAAAGGAGACGGGTTGCTGCTCGGCTCCAAGGTTATAACCCACAGCTATCCGCACTGCTGGCGCTGCAAACAGCCTGTCATTTTTCGTGCCACGGAACAATGGTTCCTTAAGGTGGACCTGAAAGATCTGCGCGGCACGCTGCTGAAGGAAGCCGACAAGGTTGAATGGATCCCCAAAGCCGGACACGAACGCATGGTTTCCATGCTTAAGCAGCGGCCCGACTGGTGTCTTTCCCGCCAGAGATATTGGGGGACTCCGATCATGGCGCTGTACTGCGAGGATTGCGGCAGGCCTCAGACAGGCAGCGGCCTGCTGAAAGGCTTTGAGGAAAGAGTGTTCAGGGAAGGCAGTGATTTCTGGTTCTCCGAGGATGTTAAAAACTTGCTTCCCGAAGGATATAAATGCGCCTGCGGCGGAACCGCGTTCCGCAAAGAAAAAGACATCATGGACGTCTGGCTGGACTCGGGCGTTTCCTGGTACGCTGTCCTGAAGGATAGAAACAGATTCCCGGTGACCGGCAGCCAATCCGTCCCGTCGTCTCCCGACAAAGGCTCCGCCTATCCCGCTGACATGTATCTGGAAGGTTCCGACCAGCACCGCGGCTGGTTCCAGACCTCCCTTATTCCGTCGGTGGCGCTCAACGGCCATCCGCCCTATAAGACAGTGCTCACCCATGGCTTCGTCCTTGATGACCACGGCCGGGCCATGCATAAATCCATGGGCAACGTCGTGGCTCCTCAGGAAGTCATAACCAAGTACGGCGCCGAAGTTTTGCGCCTATGGGTGGCGTTAAGCGATTATTCCGAGGACATCCGCATTTCAGACAAGCTGCTCAGCGGTCCCATAGACACCTACCGCAAGATCCGCAACACTATGCGCTACCTGCTCGGGAATCTGAGCGACTTTAAACCGGAGAACAGCCTCGAGGATTCGCGCCTTCTGGAGATAGACCGCTTTATGCTTATGCGTCTGGCAGAAGTCACTGCAAAGGTTCGCGGGCATTATGAGTCCTTTGAGTTCCGCCAGGCCATACGCGCCGTCACGGATTTCTGCATCCTGGACCTGTCGGCTTTTTATCTCGACGCCCTTAAGGACCGTTTGTACACTTACAGCGCGGATTCCGTGGAGCGCCGCTCAGCCCAGACCGCCCTTTATGACATCCTGACCGCCGTGCTTAAAATGGTCAGCCCCGTGCTGTCGTTCACGGCCGAGGAAGGCTGGCAGACGCTTAAATCCGAGATAGCGCCGGGGCTGGAAGAAAGCGTTTTCCTGACCGATTATCCACAATTCCCGGCCTCACGACTGGATAAAGAACTCGGGGAAAAATGGGCGCGCATGATGGGACTGCGCGAAACAGTTACCAAGGCCATAGAGGAGCGCCGCCGCGAAGGCGTCGTCGGGTCTTCCCTGGAGGCCAAAGTCACTTTCCGCACCTCCGGAGCGGATATGAATAAATTCCTCTCCGATACGCTGTCTTTCTGGCCGCAGATGCTTATCGTTTCATCCTGCGCGCTTGAACTTGACCCTGCTGCCGGGGAGTTTGAAGTGCGGGTAGAGCATGCCGACGGGGCCAAGTGCCCGCGCTGCTGGCAATGGAAGAAGGATATTGGCACGGATCCCGCGCTCGCCGGAGTCTGCGGCCGCTGCGCCGAAGCCCTGAATAAAATAAAGGCCTGAGGCGAGACACTCTATGGGTCTATTTGTAAACGCCTGTGAAAAAATTAAGGCCCCCGGCTTTCTTCTAAGGGGGCTTGAGCCGGCATTGGTTCTGGCGGTTTTTTCCCTGGACCGTCTCACTAAGGTCCTCGCTCTTAAATATCTGTATCTTAAATCTGAGGTGATCCTGCCTTTTTTAAGGTTCACGTATGTTGAAAATACCGGCGTGGCTTTCGGCATGTTCAGGGACAGCAATAACTTTTTTATAGTGTTTTCGGTCATTCTTATCACCGCGCTTATTGTAATGAGGATTAAGTACTCCGGGCAGGGCTTAGCCGCCTCCTTCGGCCTGGCTCTGGTTTTTGGGGGGGCGATAGGGAACCTTTACGACAGGCTGGCTTACGGTTTCGTGGTGGATTTTTTTGATTTTTCTTTTTTCCCGGCTGTTTTTAACGTCGCCGACAGCGCTATAACGGTCGGAGCCTTTTTCCTGATCTTCGGTCTCAGGGAGTGATTTTAAAGAGTTAGCCCGAATCCTGCAGTTCAGAATGATTGCCATAGGGAAATCAGTGGAACAAAATTATTCTGCAGGATTCCCCGCGAAGCGGGCGGAGGGCCAAGCGCTATGCGCGACAGGCCCAACGGGGTGTATTCCTCCCGAAGGGCGCCCGTTATACGGGCGGAAAACTTCAACTGAAGTTTTCAGGTTAGTGGAGTTACTGTCTTGCTGTCTTGCTGCCGCGCTGCCGCGCTGTTTCGGATCTTTATGAAAAATTATATCGCTATTCTAACCCTGCTGTTTTTTACATCCGCCTGCAACAGATCGCCTGAATATTATTTTGAACAGGGGAACCGGCTGGCTTTGTCCGGCCGGACAATGAAGTCCATTGAGATGTATAACAAGGCCCTGCTGCTGAAGAAGAAGTATCCGGAGGCTCTTACCTCCCGCGGTCTGGTATATGAAAAGCTCGGTGACAGGCAGAAAGCCGCGTACGACTACGAGAAGGCCATAGATATGGACCCTTCATACGGCCCGGCATATAATAATTTGGCCGCGCTTTACCTGGATTCCGGAGAGTACTCCGCGGCGGTCAGCCGCCTTTCTTCCGCGTTGGAACTCGATCCCTCTTACGCTTACGCTTATCTTAACCGTGGCATAGCCCGCTATAAACTTGCAGATTATCCCGGCTCCATGACCGACCTCACCAGGGCGATAGAACTGGATCCAAAGCTTGAATTGGCGAGGTATCAGCGCGCCTTGGCCGCAGTCAAGCTGGGCGACTCCGTAACGGCATTCGAAGATTTAAACTTGCTGCTGAACTCCAATCCGCTCTCCGCGCCGGTTTGGTTTGAGCGCGGCCGCCTGAAGTATAACTCGAAAAATTATCCCGGCGCGATTGAAGATCTTAAAAAAGCCGTGGAACTCAAACCCTACGCCGGGGCTTATCTTTACTGGCGCACACTGGCGGTTTTAAAGACCGGACGCTACGAGGACGCGCTGAAAGACCTGGAACTCACGCTGCAGGTCGCTCCTGCTTACGCGCGGGCCTGGATGCTCAAAGGCGACGTTTACGCGCTTATAAGAAACTTGCCGGCGGCCCGTGAGAGCTATTCAAGAGCACTGGCCCTGGACCCCGCCAACACCGGGCTTTATATGGCCAGATTATCCGCCCTTGACCGGCCGGTTCCGGCGGCAGTGAAGAAGCCCTCCAGAAAGGGATCAAAAAAACGTTAGAGAAGAGGCCGTTCAGGAGTAATGATTAAAGCAAGCCACGTCCATTAAAGAGAGACCGCTTATGACTGAAAAAAAAGAAATTTCCGGTTGGCGCAAAAGATTTCTCGCTAACAGGATGAGTTTTGAAAGCATCATGTTTGAAAAAGAGCTGGTCGTGCAGCAGCGCGAAAGCCTTGGCAAGGGCCTGGCCGTCGCCCTCGCCATAGGGGTGTTCGCGTCACTGCTTACCGCCCAATGGGTGCTGAGACAGGGGTATTTGTTTACCGCCGCAGACTCCGCAGGTTTCCAAATGGCCTTCACCTGCCTGGATCATTTTAAGTCCGGCGGCGTGTGGAATCTTTTTAAGCCCCTTTCAAACGGTTTCGGCTCCCCGGTGGTCCCGCCGCTTTATTATCTCACCTATGTGCCGGTTCTTAAATTTATTACCGGCAACCTGAATTGGGCGATGATCCTTGTTAACACGTTTTACCTGACCGGGTTGGCACTGGCCGTTTTCATTGCGGTAAAAAAGAATCGGAATAATAAATCCGGCTGGCTCGGAGTTTCTGTGGCAATGGCTATGCCTTTCGTCCTGGAAACAGCCAGACATCCAGATTACAGGCTGGCTTCCATGGCGCTGGCCGCGGCTGCTTACGCGACTTTCATAAATTCCGAAGAATTTGAATATCCGTCCTGGAATTTATGGTTCGGTGTTTTTTTTGGTCTCGGATTTTTCGCCGATACCATGTTCTGGGTCTATATGCTTCCGCTTGTCCCTTTCATTATAAGCGGTCTTACCAATCAGTTGTCCGGAGTTTCTATCCTTAAGGGTCTGCTGCCGGGTGCGGTTCTGGCTCTGCCCTGGTACGCTTTCGCCTCCGTCTCCTGGGCGGTGCAGTATTTTTCCGGTTCCGCCGCGGCGGAGGCATTAAGGCCGGGGTTATGGCTCTGCCTGGCCAGCCTTTCCTGGCTTGCCGGTTTCCCGCTCTTCCTGCTGGGAGCCGCGGCGCTTGTCTGGATGTATTTTTCCGTCTTTATGCCGTACGCTTCCAGAAAAATAGTTGCCGCCTGGTTCTGGGTTCCTTTAGTGATAATTTATTTTCTGTTCAAAGGCCGGCCTGAATATATGTACCCCGCGATGTTGCCCATGGCCCTGGCGGTGGCTGTGATGACGCCCGGCCGGGCGCGCAAATACCTGATGGGTCTGGCCCTGTTGTTACTTGTGGTGAACCAATCCGGGCTGGTGGCACCTGTTTCTTTGTGGGGGGCGCGTTTAGCCGGCAGTTCCAAGCCCTCCGGGGCGCAATACCGGATGCCGGACCTTATGGCCGAACTTAACTCCAGGGCGGCCGGGCCCCAGGCAGCTAAAGTTGCCCTGGTAGGCGAGGATGAGAATTTTAATCATACAAGCCTGAATTATCTTTCTGAGAAGTTGGGCCACTCCACGATGCAGTTTGCCGTGCCGCAGCTCGGCACGCTCGGTCTGGCGGATTTCGTGGTCTATAAGACCGGCGCTTTTGGTTCTGTCAGATCCGGCGATTGGGCCCCGCTGGCTGCGGAGATCTCCAGGCCCTGGTTCGCCAGGGCTTTTTCCCGCGCGGCCTCGTTTAATCTGTCGGATACTTCCCAGCTTGTCCTTTACGCTAAAAATCCTGTATCCCGTCCCGCGTTCCCGGAGGGAAAATATTCCTTCAAAGAAGTGAATCTGGGGGGGATCCTCATGGAAGAGGGTACCATCAGACTTTCCGGTTTTAATCCGGCCCGCGGCGTTTACGATAAGGCCGCGCTTTTTTCTCCTTATGCCACGCTGGATGGCCTGGATATTTACGGCCTCACCATTGAGGTAACCGATTTTTCCTGTCGCTCGCACACAGGGGCTGTCTCGGATATTCAGGTGACCGGAACCGGAGTCGTGCGGATCGTTTCGGCAAAGATAAGCAACTACTCTCTGCAACAATATCTTGCCGGAAAATACCCGGGCCTCCAAAATATGGAGGTGAAGCTGGATAAGACGGTGCAGATATCGGGAGAGCGTAACGGAAAGGAAGTGTATTGGGAACTTTCGCTTTCTGCGCTGTTGCCGGAAGTGTATCTTCATCTGGAGAATTTAGCCTACGCCGGTTATAATGTTCCCGATTTTCTGCTCGATATGCTCAATATCAAATACGACCTGTCCGGGCTGCCATATGACATCCGGTTTAACCGCATAAAAGTTGCAGGTGAGATGCTGGAGATATCCTGAAAATGACCATCGCTTCATGCCGCCGCGTATTTATCCCGTTATGCCTCTGCGCCTCCGCGTTTTTGTCCCTGTTGTTTAGCGGCTGTGTGCCTCTGCCGGAAGGAGCGTTGGAGGGGATCTCCAGGCCCGATATCCAGGCGACTGAACCGCCATATACCGGGCTTGCGCCCGGCTACAAAACTTATGAAAGCGCCCACTTCCTGGTAAAGGCCTATGCCAGTGAAACTGCTGTCTCCTACTCCGTTATCTGCGAGGAGGGCTATAACCGGGTTATGGGCGACGTGGGTCTCTACTCTTTTTCTCTGGCCAAGCCCTATAATATTGTCGTCTATAAAGACTCTGCCGAGTATATAAAAAAGACCGGCCAGCCAAACTGGTCTGGCGGGATGTCGCAGGGCAACGCCATATTGGTTTACGAGTCCCAGGGGGCCGGTGCTATACTCGCGCACGAAATGACGCATCTTATTTTTAACGAGTTCATGGGGCTGGCCAACAGCGTGGATTTTAAATGGATCAACGAAGGCCTGGCTGTATACGAGGAGACCAGAGCTTCCGTTTCCTCCAAAGCCGCTTATAGCCAGCGGGTGACTTCGCTGGTGGAGCCCAACCCCGTTCCTTTTTCGCAGATGATCAACCTGGCGCCGCAGGGGGAACAAACCGCTGTCGTTGAGCGCTGGTACGCCCAGGTCGGTTCGGTGGTTTCTTTTATGATCAACGAGGGCGGCACGCTCGGTTTTTCTATCTTTATCACCAGGCTCAAGTCCGGAGCCTCCGCTGACGCGGCTGTTTTGGAGGCGTTCCCGGGCCTCTGGAAAAATATCGGCGATATAGAAAACGCGTGGCTGTTGCATGTCAAAAGTTGATGATGCAAAGCAGTTTGGACGTAAGGCAGTTTTGGTGTAAAGACGTAGCATGGTCTAAATGCCAGGCGATTTGAATATAAAGCCATTGAATTAAACGGCCTTTTGAGTTCGGAACCGGGTATTGCTAAATCGCTGCGCATCTAAACGGCTTTGCCTCTAACATGTATGCCCGATAAATTTATTTCTCAGGAAGAAAATTTAAAAAAAGCGGTGATTCCTCTGGAGGGCGTCCATTGCGCCAGCTGCGTTGAACGCATCGAGAGCGGCCTCGCCGGCATGCCCGGCATCCGCGGTGTCTCCGTCCACCTTCCTTCAAGAACCGCTTTTTTAACCTATGATCCGGCTCTCATTACCACCGAAGGGATAACGCTACGGATAGCAGAATTGGGCTACAAGGCGCTCGCTGTTTCCCAATCTCCGGCCAAGGCCGAAAATATCGCCGGTGCGGAGCTTGAGCGTGAGAAACGCTATTTTCTGAAAAAATTCCTTGTCTCTCTCGTGGTTACGGGTTTCCTGCTGATGGGCCGCGTTTTCGATTCTTCGCCATACACCATGATGCTCGCGGCCGCCTTTGCATGGTGGTGGTGCGGTTCCCATTTCCACGCCGGTCTTATCCGTTCGCTTAAAGCGCGCGCCGCGGATATGAATACGCTGGTCTCTTTAAGCACCAGCGTCACTTTTTTCTACGGCGTATTTATTACTGTCTTTCCGGCCGTAATGTCCATGTCCTACCATGCGCAGTGGCATGAAGTGGCCATGCTGATCACCTTTATAAATCTCGGGCGTTGGCTTGAAGCCCGCTCAAAGAGTACGGCGGCGGCAGCGGTTTCCAATCTGTTTAAAATTGCGCCCAAGTTCGCGCGCCGCGTCAGGGACGGCAGAGAAGAGCTCATCCGCGTTGAGGAGATACTGCCCGGTGATGTGATTTCGCTCCGGCCCGGGGAACAAGTGCCTGTGGACGGAACGGTTCTAGGCGGCTTCTCAGCCATAGATGAAGCCCTCCTGACCGGCGAGGCGCGGCCGCAGGAGAAAAGCCCCGGCTCCAGGATCTACGCGGGGACGATAAATACTACCGGCGCGCTTGAGTTTTCCGCCACCGGCGTCGGGGAAGATATGGTCCTGATGAAGATCATCAAGGCCGTGGAAGAAAGTCAGGCGGCTAAAACCTCAACCCAGCGGCTGGTGGACCGCATCGCTGCCTGGTTCGTGCCTTTTGTCCTGCTGACGGCTTTTACGGCGCTGGGATTCTGGCTTTATTATACCGACGTTTCCCGCTCGGTGAATGTGTTCGCCGCGGTGCTGGCCGTGGCCTGCCCCTGCGCCTTGGGGTTGGCCGTGCCCATGGCCGTGGCGGTCGGCTTCGGCCGGGCCGCCGGCCTCGGAATTCTCATAAATAACGGCGATGTGCTGGAGCGCATTTCCAAAGTTGACGTAGTAATATTTGATAAGACCGGCACAATAACCGAAGGCCGCCTTAAAGTTTCAAAGTTGCGGCCCTGGATGATAACCGAAGCGGAATTCCTGGCGCTGCTTTTAAGCGCCGAATCCAAATCGGAGCATCCCTTCGCGGCGGCAGTCAGGCTTTACGCCGAAGGCCGCGTACCTTCTTATGAGGCCCCGTCCGCCATAGAGGTGGTTCCCGGTAAGGGCGTAACCGTCCAGCTGAAGGGGCGTGAGGTCAAGGCGGGAAGTCAGAAGTGGTTTATTGAGGAGGGCGTGGAGCTGCCGGCGGGTTCGCTGTCGGAACTCCGGGATGATGACGCCTCGCTGCTTCTTCTGGCCGATAACGGAAGGTTTGTCGGATATGCCGCGCTTGCCGATTCCATGCGTCCCGAGGCCGCCGGGCTCATTAAAGAGTTGGCAGCTATGGGCATAAAGCCTGTAATCGCTTCCGGAGACCGAGCGGCCGCTGTTTCGTCCGCCGCTGTAACACTGGGCGTTACTGAGTTTTACTCCGAGGTTTTTCCTGAGGAGAAACGGCAGATAGTCCTGCGCCATAAAGCGCTGGGTATGAAGGTCGCGGTCGTGGGTGACGGCTTTAACGACGCGGCGGCTCTTTCGGAAGCCGATATAGGAATAGCACTCCGCTCCGGCACTGATATCGCGGTCAAGGCAAGCGATATCACGCTCATGCGTAACGGTATCGCCGGCGTCGCCCAGGCCGTAAAGCTCGCCAGGATTATCCGCAGGGTGATTATCGAGAACCTGCTCTGGGCCTTTGCCTATAATATCATCCTCATCCCGCTCGCGGCCGGCGCCTTTTACCCCGCGTTTGGTTTAACCATACCACCGTATTTTGCCGGTGGCGCCATGGCTTTAAGTTCTGTTTCGGTAGTGATGAATTCATTACGGCTTAAAAAGATGAAAGTCTAGCCGGCAGCCCGGCAGTTAAAACAAGGAGATATCGCGTGAAAAATAAATCTACCCGTTTCGGCTATACCTCGGCTCAGGCCCAGAGCGTGAATAAAATAAAGCTTCCGCCTATTGAGGCTTGGGAAAACCAGTATAAGCGGGATTACACGATCAAGATCATACATCCGGAATTCACCTCGGTTTGCCCTAAAACAGGCTTACCGGATTTCGGCACTATTACCGTGGAATACGTGCCGGGCAAACTTTGTCTGGAATTAAAATCGCTTAAATACTATTTTTTGCAGTACCGCAATCTGGGTATTTTTATGGAAAACATCGCCAACCGCGTGCTTGACGATGTCGTCTCGGCCATCAAACCCAAATCCTGCGTGGTCACTGGTGAATTTACTCCCCGCGGCGGCCTCCGTTCCGTCATTGAAGCGAAATACAAGCGTAAGAATTAGAGGGCGGGTAGTGTTATCGTAACCGTTTTTTTTGTAACCTTTCAAAAAGGGCGGGCTTTTTTGGCGCGGGGGAGCGTGGTTTGAGGGGCGGATATCCGGTGAAATAATGGCGAACATAAAAGTCGTTCTGGTCACTCGTAATCTGGCGGTCGCGGGGTTTTGCGCCGCGGCCTTCAAAAATTCTTCCGCGGATTTTGAATGCGCTTGTGACGCCGGAAAATTCAGGGACGCGCTGAAAACCGGATTCGACGCCATTTTGCTGGATATGGCTTATCTGGCTGATTTAACGGGCTTTAAAACCACCGAAGACGCGTGCGGTCATCTCAGGAGGCTGGGGCGGAAAAATGTAATAATCGTCATGAGCGCCGCCGTTCTGCCTCCGGGTCAGGTGGTATCCATTTTAAACAGCGGAGCGAACGACGTTATTATCGGAGAATGGCGGTTTCGGGTGATAGCGGAACAGGTGAAAGCGCTGGTTAATTTCTCCGCAGTGGGAATTAAAAAAAGCAGAAAAAAGATAGCCCTGAGCGATGGCTCTATCACTGTGGATATCGCGGCCCGGAGATGTATGGTGTCGGAGGACCCGCTCTCCGCCAGGGAGGTGGCCCTGACCGGGAATGAATTTAAGATCTTAAACCTTGTGGTTTCGCGCAAAGGCACGCTCGTCACTTATATGGACTTCAAAAATAAACTATGGCCGGACAGGATGTTCCAGGCGGAAATAAAGCACTCCCTCCTGCAGCACCTCACCGATCTCAGAAAAAAGCTGGGACCGTTGGGATCGCGGATAGAAAATGTGTGGGGAGAGGGGTTCCGGATAACCTGATGTCGATAAAAATTAAAATAAGTCTCATGATGGCCGCTCTTGTGGTTTTGGTGCTGGTCCTTTTCAGCAGCATCCTTTACTTTTCGCAGAGCCGGGTTATTTACGCGCAGGAGCGTCTGAGGCACGCGACCATCGCCGAGTCTCTGGCGCAGGTAGCGGAGGAGAGCCTGCTTAGCGGCGACGACTTCTCGCTGATAAGTTACACTTTCAAACTTCCGAAAAATTCCGCTCTGGCCACGGCTTACGTTTTTGACGGACAAAAATATCTTTCTCACACGGACAAGCAGCTTGTCCGGATCGTAGTCGCGGCGCCGCAGGAATTTAACGGACCGGACGACGAGACTATCTCAAAGGAGATAATGGTCGGCGGGAACAAGTATCTGGTCCGTACGGTTTTTTCAAAAAAAATTGTCACGGCCGGGATGCGTTCCGCGCTTGATCGGATCTTCCTGGAAATACTGAAGGTTTCCCTGGTGGTTTTTCTGATCAGTATGGTTACGGCGTATTTCTTCGCACTGAGTCTGGTTGCGCCAGTGCTGAAATTGTCCATGGCGGCGCGCGAAGTGGGGAAAGGGGATCTCAGTGTTGAGATGGATACCTCCGCGCAGTCCGGCGGCGGGGATGAAATGGATACTCTAAAAAGGGACTTTAACTCCATGGTGGCCAGGCTGCGCCAGCTTGACGAGATGAAGAAAGATTTTGTCTCCTCCGTCACCCATGAGCTTAAATCTCCTCTCAGCGCGGTGGAGTCCTATGTTGATCTCCTGAGCGTGGGGTTTGTTCGCGCTCAGGGGAAGGCGGACGCGGGCATGAAGCAGATGCTGGCCGAATGGATCGGGGACGTGGCCTATATACAGCAGAACACCAGGCGGCTTTTCACGTTTATAAACGATCTGCTGGATACGGCAAAAATGGAACGCGGCGTTTTCGGGATAAAAAAATCTAAGGTGGATATGGCGGAGCTTATCGCGCAGGCTATCCGTGTTTTTGCCATAAAATCCGAAGGCTTGGGGGTGAAGCTTGAGACGGATAAATCTCTTGCCCCTCTTTCGCCGATAATAGCGGATGGTGAACGCGTAAAACAGGTGCTCCTTAATCTGATTTCAAACGCTCTCAAGTATACGCGGCCCGAGGGCAAGATAACGGTTTCGGCTGAGATGGTTGACGATTTGCGTCTGACGTTTTTGTGTAAAAAGCATCAGCCGTCCGGCGCCGCCGGTGCTCAGACGGGCTACGCGCTAATTTGCGTATCAGATACTGGCGTGGGTATTCCGGCCGGGGATCTTGAAAGGGTATTCGGAAAATTCGAGCAGGTTAAGACATCCGGATATCTTGTTAAAGGCTCCAAAGGCGTGGGGCTGGGCCTTTATATAGCCAAAAGCATAGTTGAGGCGCATGGCGGGGATATATGGGTTGAAAGCACGGAGGGGGCTGGCAGCCGGTTTTACTTCGCGCTCCCCAGGGGATAAAATATGAAAATGATACTTGTCGTGGATGATGAGGAAGACTTTCACAGGGTGCTAAGACGGGTGCTTGAGCCGGAAGGCTATAAGGTGGTTTCCTCGCTCAGCGCTGAAGAGGCTATGCGGCTGCTGGACGCTGTGGTTCCGGACCTGGCGATACTGGATTGGAATCTGCCCGGAATTACAGGATTGGAATTGGCTAAGGCGATGAAGCAGAATCCCCGGTTGCAGAAAATTCCGCTGATAATGTACACGGTCAGGGAAAGCGAAATTGATCAGGTGGACGCGTACTCATACGGTATACAGTTTTTTCTCACCAAACCTGTGGGATCCGCCGTGCTTATAGCTAAAGTTAAACAGCTCCTTCAGTAACATTGTTTTTTGCCGGGATACCAGTCATGTGAGCCTTCTATCGGGGCCAGGTCTTGAAATTTAGCAAAATTGCTAAATTTCAAGACCTGGCCCCGGAGTTTTATGCAAGGGTTGCGTGGTGCTGAAAAGCTATGTGCCCTGCGGGTTTTACCTGCTTCCCTGGAAATTATATCCTGTTGAAATCATGATTAAATCTTGATACTTTCTTGATTGTATTGGCCTCGTTTCGGGGTTATACTCTATGTATGACCCATATTAATAAGGGTGAAACTAAAACAATTCAATTTGCCGTGTTATTAGCCGCACTGCTGGTTCTTACGGCGCGGCCCGCGCGCCCCCAATGGGAGAATATCCGCCAGGTGGGGGCAGCCTCGTGTCTGATTGAGAGCAGCACTGGGGAGTATCAGACAAGCTACACGGTAGGTGAACCTTCCGCTTCGTTGTATAAAATGGAGACATCATCTTCCAGTATGCTCTCGGGCTATCTTTCCCAGATACCGTCAAAAAATCTTTTTCTGAATGTCGCATTCGCTCAAGTCTCCGGAGCGGTCAGCCCGGTGGTTTCCGAGGGTGTGCTTTTTGGGGCTGAGACCGGCAATCCCGTTAAATTTTCTTTTTCAAACGAAGTCTCGTCCGAAGCGGTGGCGCCGGGGCTTGAGGTTACGGAGGTCCGCGATCATCTTGGCGCGCCGGTAAATTCAACGCAGGCCGTCAGCGTAAATCTTGTTCCAGACGATACTGGCGTTTCGCTTAACTCCTCTGCCGGCTGGAATAAAGGAAGTGTTTACACCGTCCGCTATTCTTCCATGATCGTGGATATCAACGGGATACCTATTTCGCAGGACGGCACGCACTATTTTACCGTCAAAATGGACCATCTGAAAAAGAACGTGGCGCTGGCTTTGAGCGATTTTAAAACGAAAGTTGAAATTCCTCCCGGTGCTTATTCTTCCGATTTTGGCATGATAGTTTCAACGGCGCAAACCTCCTCAGCGGTTGCGGCCGCTAACAGCAAACTTTCTTCCATGCCTGGCGCCTTTGCCTCAGCGCTCAGCATTTTAAACGCTTCAGCGTTTGACGCTGCCAGCAGAGACATACAGCCTTCCCTTCCTTGCGTTGTCTCGTTTCCGTACGCTGATGCGAACGGCGATGGTCTTGTGGACGGCAGTTTCCCGCCTGTCAGAGTGAAGGATCTGGCTGTCTGGCGCTTGGACGAAACAAACGGGCTATGGGTCAGAAGAGCAGGAGCTAATATTGATGAGACGGCTATGGAGGTTTCTTTTGACGTCGAGCATTTTTCCTCCTACGCGCTGATGGGGGTGCCGGATACGGATGTTTCCCTCGTCCGCGCCTACCCCGTGCCTTTCAGTCCTAACGCCGGCAATAGTGACCGCTACGGTGACTGGACTCGCCTGATAACTTTTACCGATCTTCCCAGTTACGGCAAAATCCGTATTTTTACTATAGCAGGCGATCTTGTGCGGACGCTGGACGTGGCCCCGCAGGATGTCAATACAAAAAAATGGGATGTCAGGAATTCGGCCGGGCAAATAGTTGCCAGCGGCGTTTATATCTGGGAGATCGTTTCCGGTAAGAACAGAAAGACTGGTAAATTGATGGTGGTGAAGTAAGCCGGTAACCAGCAGGTCGGTGAGCGGTAAGAGGTGTCAGCTGAAACGGACGGAAGGAATATGAAAAAGGTCGAAGCGAAAGGAACTGGAATAAAAGACCGCGGCCCGCGTGCGTCTTTTTCCTGTTCGTTTGCCGCCGGTTCGCGCCGCTTGTTGCTTATAGTGGTTGCCTGCTATTGTCTGCCGGTAGCGGCCGTGTACCCCGAAGCCGGCAAATCCGGCGGCTATTTTTTCAGGGTGATACAAAGTCCCAGGGCTTCGGCAATGGGCGAGTCCGGCGCCGGGCTTTCCGGCGATCTTTTGGGCGCTTTGGCTCTTAATCCCGCGGCTCTGGGCAGGACGCGCTACAGGGAATTAGCGGTTACTTATAATTCCTGGCTGGAGGACATCTCTATGCAGCAGGTAGCCTACGCCCATCCGCTCTCAAAGACAAGTGCGCTGGCGGTTTCCGTTTCGCTTCTCCAGATGAAATCTTTCGCGGGGTATGATAGTTTCGGAGGTTATGCCGGTTCCGTGAAAGCGGGGGACTCCGCATATTCGCTAAGTTATGCCAAAAGAGTTTATGGCCCGTGGGATGACCTGAGGTTTGGCATATTTATAGGCGGCGGTGTGAAATACGCCCGTGAGGTCCTGGATGAGTTTTCGGCTTCCACGCTGCTTTATGATGTCGGCGTACTTTCAATTTCCGAGTTGTTTGGCGGCGTGCTAGGACTGGGTGTTTCGGCTCAGTCGCTGGGACAGGGGTTTAAATTCAATTCCGTCAGGGATGCTCCGCCGTCGGTGCAGAGAGCAGGTGCCGCGTGGACAATTCCGGTCTGGGGAGACCCCCTGACCTTAGCGGTGGATCTCAAAAAGCCGAACGATGATAAGGCGGCCTATTTAGCGGGTCTTGAATACATGATCAAGGATCTGGTTTCCGGAAGGGTCGGCTATGCGGGGGATGTCGATCTCGGTAACGGCCTGAGATTTGGAATAGGCTTCAATCTTAAGGTCGTTCAGATAGATTACGCGCTTTCCAAGTACGGGGACTTCGGCTATACGCACAGATTTGGGATTTCATATAAATTCGGAAAGCCGGTGGAGGTCACGCCGCACTTTACGCCCAGGCAGGAGAAGGCGAGATGGAAATTGGCCCGGGCCAAAGAGTTTATAAAAGAGAGAAGCTATTATGAGGCCGTGCTGGAGCTGAACGACGCTGTAGAACTTGATCCGAATCTTAAAGAGGCGATGCGTCTTATGGAATATGCCAGAGGGATGATGGAAACGGAGAATCCCGGCGCGCGGTAATAAAAGGTAGCAGCTTAAACGGCAGCGGACTGGGGACAAGAGGAGTATGAAAACGAAAGGACTGCGGGCAATTAAGAGCGCCATTGACCATCTGATGGCCAATAGCCCTTTATGCGGCAACGCCCATATTGCGCGGCGGACGCTGCTTTGTTGCGTCGTCTGCGCGGGTATCGCGTTTTTGCCGGCTTTTGCCGCGCCGGCCCGCGCCTCTTACGCTTCCGAAATGAAGTTCCAGGAAAACCTGCAGGCGTTCAAAAGGGGCGACTATAAAAATGCGATGCTTGGCTTTATGGATATCGTGATAGAAGATCCAAAAAATGATCTGGCCGTTAAATATTTAAGGGAATCAGGACTCAGGGTGTTGGAGATTGAGAGGGGGGACATTCAGCGCAGAAGAGAAGAACTCCTCCGCGGCGCCAAAATGATGAAAACAAGGCTTGATTCCCTGGAGAAAGTGAAAGAGGAGAAGATCCTGGAATGGAACAAAGCGTTCTTGCGCGTGAAGAAACTTGCCGAAGACCCTGACTCCCTGCGGAAGGTCTTTCCGGCATACGCGGATTTTGTGAGCAAAACTCCGATTTACGCTGAAAGGCAGGCCGAGCTTTATGAAAAAGAGAGAATCATCCGGGAGATTCTTGTTAAGACTGTGAAGAACAGCGCCCCGGACATAGTGATCGTCGGATCCGGCGTTGACGACGTCAATCTGGCAGGAATGTTCGCCTCCAGATTCGTTTTAAAAGGCGTTCTGGCTGAAAGTGTCCTGGCTGAATTATTGCGGATAAAGGATATGCGCGGAAGAATTTCCGAGCTTTTTGAATACGAGACGCGGGCTTTTGATTTGTACGCGAGGGGAAGGGTTGAGGAAGCGGACGTCTTTTTTAGGAGAGTTTTAAAGGTTGATACCGGCAATGCCGAGGCGGCTTTTTATTCCAATATAGCTTCTGAGCGCATCATAGCTTCATCGTTCCCGGCCACGCCTATGCCGGCGGGGCGCGCCTCGGCGGATTCCGCGTGTGGTAGTGGCCCGTGCCCGAAGACGGATATGGCTGATGCCCGGACGGGCGCCGTGACTGATCAGCTTCCGGCGCGCGGTGCCGGCGGGAACTTTTTGCGTCATGCGCCTGCCGCTCCGCAGGGTAAAGCTTCAGCGGCGCTGCCGCGCGGAGCGATCGCTTCAAGACCGGCCGGGCTGCCTGAAAGAACTTTCGCTGAGGGTGATTCCGGCACTGAGGATGTCCCGGAGGCCGCCGGCCGGCCGGCTTCCGATATAGCCTCAGCCGTAGTGGCGGAACAGCGTCCGCACGCGTCCGTTTCCCCGGGTAAACGCGCCGCCGCGCAGGACGCCGCAATATCCAGGGGCAGTGCGGACGCTATGACAGAGGCCTATGGATATAAGATGTCAGCTTCTATATCTGACGTGCCCGCGCAATCAGAGCAAGTCGCCAGCGCGGTGTCGGCCGACAAGCTTTATGAACAGGGCGTGCGCGAATTCTCGGTAGGGAATTATGGCGCCGCCGCTATAATCTGGAAAGAATGTCTGCGGATAGAGCCCGGTCATAAAAAGGCGAAACTGGGTCTTAAACGGCTGGAATCGGTTGTCGTAGAGTAGATCATTTTATTAGATGGAGTACGGCAGATAATATGAATAAAATATTCAGGCTTACATTTTTGATTTTTTCCCTCGGCCTTTTCGCCGGGGGCTCTCCCGTGAGTTTCCTGGGTGGAAGCCTCGCGTACGCCGGCGCGCCCAAGAGCATCACCTATCAGGGAACTCTGCGCAAGGCCGGCGCTATTTATACCGGGGCGGTGCCGATGGAATTCAGGATAACTAATGCCGATGGCTCGGTGATTTATTGGGCCAGCGGCTCAACCGCGGTGTATGTTACAGCCGGGCTTTTCAGGTATCCGCTGGGGACGCCCAATGAAGCGCAGTTCGCGGCCATTCCGTGGTCGTCGGCGTCCCCTTATATACGCGTTATTATTGACGGGGCGACCCTGCCCGCGGACCCCCTTTTATCCACGCCTTACGCCCTGCACTCGGGCACGGCGGAAGGAAGCGCCGGCAGTTTTGTTTTGGCTGACGGGGATCTTAGAATATCTACGACTACTGGCAACCGGGGCATTGTGTTTCAGGACGGTTCAACTCAATACACGGCGGCGGTTGCGCCATTAACGATGTCCGGGGACGTGACAATGGATAACGCGGGCGTTACCGCCATCGGCGCGGGTAAGGTGACTGCCGGCATGATAATGGACGGCGCGATAACCGCGGCCGATATAGCGCCCGCCGCCATATCTCTGGATAAACTGGATCGGAGCGGCTGCGCGGAGAACCAGATACCTAAATGGAATGGCTCCGCGTGGGCGTGCGCGGTGGACATCGGGGTCGGTTCGGATATTTACTGGAACGGCACCGCTACGGGCCTTGACGCCGCGGCCGGGCGAGCGTCGCTGGGGCTTGGCGCCTTAGCCGGGCTGGACACTATTACGGAGTCATATATAAGCGGGAATATCAGTGCGTCAAAGCTTAGCGGGATAATCCAGTCCAGCGCAACCGGGACCTACCCTTTGTCAATAACCGGCAGCGCGGCCACTGCCGGCAGCGTAGCGCAATCGGGCGTTAACCTGTCAACCGTAACAGTCAGAATAGAGGCGCTGGAAGCCAAGACGTCAACCGCGGCCTATCTGTCCGCAACCCAGACTTTCACGGGCGCGAACGTCTTTGCCGCAACAGCCGCGTTCACCGCCGTCAACGCCACCCTGCCCGGCGTTGATATCTCGTCCGGCCTTATAGTCCGCGCCGGCAATATTACCGTAGGTGCGGAAGCAGACACATCATCAAAATTAGGGTATGCCACTTCCGGAGTATTGGGCGCGGGGTATGCCGGGTTGATTATAAAAGATTCCAGTGATAATGAGGTTGCGTTTATAGGAGATAGAGGCGTTATAATGTTTAGTGGTGACGAAACATTTTTCGGATTTCATGAAAGAGGTGGAGCAGCCTCTGCCAGAATGGGTTTTTATTCCATAAATAATCAGATGCATTTTTGGGACGGCACGGATTATAATCTGATGTCTATTTCGCGCAAAGGTGCAACGGCAATTGAAAAAACCAGTTATGGACGGGCGGACAATATTCCAGCTTACTTATATGTCAAAAATTTTGACAATAGTGTTCCTGTTGCCAATTTTGTGCGGTCTACCGCTGAATCAGCAATATACATCGCAGATAGCGGCAATGTCGGCATCGGAACTGTTGCGCCCGCGACTAAGCTGCATGTCTCAAGCGGCGTACTTACCATTGACGGGGCTGGCGCGGGGATAATCACCACCGGCGCGCTCACCGCCTCAAACCTGTCCGGCAGCAATACCGGCGATAATGCTGTTAATACGCTTTACAGCGGGCTTGTAACAAACGCCGCACATACCGGCGACGCGACTGGTGACACGGCTCTTACCGTAAAGCAAATAAACGGCGTGGCGCTGTCCGGCCTGGCTACCGGCATCTTAAAAAACACAACAGCGACAGGCGTGCCGAGTATCGCCATCGCCGGGACGGACTACCTGGCGCCGACCGGCAATGGTTCGGAACTTAGCGGGATAATTCAGTCCAGCGCAACCGGAACCTATCCGTTGTCAATAACCGGCAGCGCGGCCACTGCCGGCAGCGTGGCGCAATCGGGCGTTAACCTGTCAACCGTAACCTCCAGAATAGAGGCGCTGGAAGCCAAGACGTCAACTGCGGCCTATCTATCCTCGACCCAGACTTTCACGGGCGGCAATATCTTTACCGGCAATGTCGGCATCGGAGAGGCGGCGCCGGCATATATGTTGGATGTTCTTGGAACTACAAATTTCCCTGTCAAAGTTAAAGGCTCGTCAGGCGGCGGTTTTATTCTCGGAGCTTATAATAATCAATGGGGCGGATTATGGTCAGCAGGTGTAACGCCGTCTATTACCAACTATAGCTTTATCACTCATCCAACGTTTGGTTTGGCTTTTAATGCTCCCACGGGGGGATCCTTGCAGTTCGATATAAATGATGTTGTGAAAATGTATCTGACCGCGAACGGGGGATTGAATCTTGGTTATAACACCACCGCCACCGCGGCGGGGAGTATGATAATCAGCGGCAACGTCGGTATCGGGACTGTCGCGCCGGCTACCAAGCTGCATGTTTCAAGCGGCGTGCTTACCGTTGACGGCACGGGCGCGGGGATCATTACTACCGGGAATGTGGTCGCTTCATCAGGTGCTGCGGCCGCGCCCGCTTACGGTTTTGGCGGAGATTTAGATACAGGGATCTATAGTAGCGGGGCCAATTCAGTATCTGTTTCAGCCGGTGGAAGCGAAAAAATGAGAATATTCTCAAACGGGAATATGGCTTTTGATGATTTTACGAACATGCCCTTGGCCGCAAGCAACAGTACTTATAAGGTATTCCATTTCGCTTCTCCCACAAATAACGGGTCAACTATACTCTCTATGGCATCCAGAAATAAAAGCACGTCATTTTTCGGGAATTACACAGGGACATTTGTTATCGGTAATGAAGGAACATATCCGATTGATTTTAAAACAAATTTAGTGTATTGGGCCGATGATATATTTGCGGGAGGCACTACCGTAATGCGCATCACCGGCGCCGGCAACGTCGGTATCGGGACTGTGTCGCCCGCGACTAAGCTGCATGTCTCAAGCGGCGTGCTTACTGTTGACGGCACTGGCGCGGGGATCACCACTACGGGGGATGTGACTGCCACAACATTTATCGGTTCCGGTACTTCGCTTACCGGCGTATTGCAGTTGTCGTCAACCCACACCTTCACCGGCGCTAACACTTTTGCCTCAACAGCCGCGTTCACCGCCGTAAACGCCACTCTGCCCGGAGTTGATATCTCGTCCGGCCTGATAGTCCGCGCCGGCAATGTCGGCATCGGGACTTCGTCGCCGCGGGCGGCATTGGAAGTTGTAGGTCAAGTCAAAATAACCGGCGGCACGCCCGGACTAAATAAAGTGCTGACATCTGATGCCGACGGCCTGGCCACCTGGGGACCTCCCGCGTCCGGAAGCGGCACCCCGGGAGGTTCCGATACCCAGATTCAATACAACAACGGCAGTGCTTTTGCCGGCGATTCAGGCTTAGTCTATAAAAGCGGCAACGTAGGCATCGGAACGGCAAACCCGATAGACAAACTTCATATTGATGGGGGAGCTGATCCGAGTTTTATTCACTTCACAAATACCGCCTCGGGTCAGACAGTTAATGACGGATTGCGGATAGGCATGCGTAACGACGCAACTGGCGCAGAGATGATAGTGAATGACGGTTATTTCACCATAACCACCGGTGGCAACACACGCATGCAGATTCAGTCCGACGGCAGCATCGGGATAGGGACTATAGCCCCCGCTACCAAGCTGCATGTCTCAAGCGGCGTGCTTACCGTTGACGGCACTGGCGCTGGGATCACTACTACGGGGAATGTAACCGCCACAACATTTATAGGTTCCGGGGCTTCCCTTACTGGCGTGACGCAATTGGCCTCAACTCAGACTTTCACGGGGGCAAACGCTTTTGCCTCAACAACCGCGTTCACGGCGACAAACGCCACGCTGCCAGGTGTTGATGTCTCGTCTGGCCTTATAGTCCGCGCCGGCAATGTCGGCATTGGGACGGCGGCGCCTTCCGCAAAAATTCACACACTCTCCATTACCGAACAACTACGCCTTGGTTATGATGACTTAAATTATCTGTCTGCCACGGTAGGCTCTGCGGGTATAGCAACCTTCAATACCGCCGGTACTGCTCCTGGCTTTTCTTTTACTGGCGGAAATGTAGGTATTGGTATTCCCCCGGATGTTTCAGCTTCCAATCGTCCTGCCCTGCAGATAATTAAATCTGGTGTGATATCGCAGTTGTTTATTGGAAGTAGTATTACAAATGACCTTCCCCCCGAAAACCGGACCAGTTGAAAGTTGTTAAAATATCCTATGGAGGGCAACTGGTATGGCAAAAAAGAGGTTCACGGAAGAACAGATAGTAGGCATCCTTAAAGAGGCTCAAACC
>Ga0247842_10000630_pt1 | contig 71482 bp, 69 predicted proteins | sample LaCruzMarch2015__3_FD_192411 | JGI IMG/M metagenome (GOLD analysis project Ga0247842, IMG submission 192411) | Freshwater microbial communities from meromictic Lake La Cruz, Castile-La Mancha, Spain - LaCruzMarch2015_19m | ecosystem: Environmental > Aquatic > Freshwater > Lake | place: Spain... | reverse complement strand
CCTCTTACCAATTCAATGTAGGAGATGGTAAACCGTATATATGATATTAAACAAAACTAATAAATTTAAAAAAGGTTTTACCCTGTTAGAGCTTTTAATTGTCATTGGTATCTTAGCCATTCTGTCTGCTGTAACAATTCTAGTCATCAATCCGTCAGAGTTGTTAAAGAAATCCAGGGATACATCTAGGATTAATGATCTTGCTGCAATAAAAAGCGCCATTACAGTTTTAATGGGTAACAGCAGTATTGATTTTTCAGTTTGCTCCTCTACCCAAGTATATGTTTCCTTGCCCACAGAAGATGGCACCTTGGGTGCCTACCTTTTAGATGGTACGGGTAAGACTTTTCATCAAGTAGCCAGAGCTGATTTGTATAAGATGGATGGTACTGGTTGGATCCCTCTTAATTTGTCCCCTGCAGCTTTGGGAAATGTTCTTTCAAAGCTCCCTACTGATCCCCAGCAGTTCTATAGCAATAGCAATCCAGATACTAACCCTGCAAAAAACTATTTCTACACTTTTAGTTGTACCCCTTCAGGTAGTTTTGAGATTAACGCAAAAACAGAATCAAGGTATTACGGATTTACAAACAGAGACGGGTATGCGATATATAACGCAGCGGTAAATAATGCACCCATTGCAGATGGAGGAGACAACGGACTTTTTGAATCTGGAACCAGTCTTACCCTCATTCCTGATTCTGGTTTGTGTCCCGTAGGTATGGTTTGGGTTCCTTCCCCTGCCATGGTTTGCATGGATAGGTATGAGGCTTCATATGGTTCTGGATATACGGTGGCAGGTGTAGCTTGCAGCAATTGTGCTGTGTCTAAATCAAACGCTAATCCTTGGACTACAAGATCAGGTTGGCCTAGTGTTTCTCAGCTTACAGCCATCACATATTGCGCTAACGTAGGCAAAGTTCTGCCTTCTGATTTTGAATGGTATGTAGCTGCTAGCGGTACCCCTGATGCTGACACAGATGATGGCAATCATGGACCTTGTATGATTTGGAACTCAAGCTCAGCGGATGGGCTTGTTCCCATTCCCGCAGGTTCTACCCAGTGTACTGACGGATATGTTTGGGGATCTGATACTAATCCTAACATTAAAACAGGTACTGCGTTTCTTTGTGTTTCTTCTGTTGGCGCTTACGATATGATTGGTAATGTTTGGGAATGGGTTAGCGACCTTCAATCAGGTTCCACGTATTCTGGTTCCACTGTTCCCGGAGCATCCGGTAGCATTGCTACCATTAGTAATAAAGGGGTGCCTCTTACTGTAGGTACTTCAGCTTTTAATAACGATTACTATTATGTAGGTGTTTCAGGTAACACTGGCCTACGTTCGGGGGGTTGGGGCAACGGTTCGAATGCAGGCCGTTTTGCGTTGAGTTTGAACTTTGCGCCGGGCTACACGAGCGACAGCATTGGTTTTCGTTGCGCCCTCCGGCAGTAATTTGAAAAAGAATCTTGTTTTTGCGTGAGCAAAAACAAGAGATACAGAAGTTTAACCCTTAACCCGCGCCAGCAGGTGCGGCGCTCGGGAGCCCTCTTAGAGGAAAAAATTTTTAAAATATACATACATATTAAACACATGAAAACATACGATAATATATATTCTCAAATTTGGGATTTTCAAAATTTGTTGAAAAGCTATTATCAAGCTAGGAAAAACAAAAGTTGTAAATCATATGCGATTAAAGTTGAATGGGATTTTGAAAAACTTTTGTTTCAATTGAGAAGAGAGTTGGAAGAGGAAATATATCAACCTTTACCATATTATTCTTTTATAACCCATGATCCTAAGGAACGTTTAATTTTTGTAGCACCTTTTAGAGATCGTATTGTCCATCACGCTTTACATAATGTGATAGAACCTCTTTTTGATAAAGGGTTTGCTTTTGACTCATATGCTTGTCGAAAACACAAGGGCGTGCACAAAGCTGTTTTACGGGTAAAATCCTTTATGAGGAGTTTTAATAATAATCCTTTTTTTGTTTTAAAATGTGATATTAAAAAATATTTTAATAGTTTAGACAGGGGTGCCTTAAAAGACCTAATTAGTCGGAAAATTAAAGATCAGAAAGCAATAAATTTGATAAATAAAATTATTTATTCTTTGCCTGGAGACAAAGGCATGCCTATAGGAAACTTAACGAGCCAGCTTTTTGCTAATGTTTATTTAAATGCATTAGACCAATTTGTAAAAAATACATTGAAAGTAAAGTATTATTGTCGCTATGTAGATGATTTTGTTTTGTTGACTTCCGATAAAGAGCAGTTAAAATTATGGAGGCAGCAAATTAATAATTTTTTAAATGATATGCTTAAATTAAATTTGCATGATGACAAGCAAGAGATTTTTCCATCAAAAATTGGTGTTGATTTTTTGGGTTATCATATCTTTAAAGATCATATTTTAATGCGGCAATCTACGGTAAGACGCTGTTTTAGACGTCTGAAAAACCACAAAATGGATCTTAATAGCTATCACTCATATCTTGGGCATTTTGCTTTAGCAGATAGTTTTGGTTTAATTAGAAAATTAAAAGAAAAATATGCCTACAGATATGCCGGTGTTTCATCAAATGCACCAGTTTGTTCTTTGGCTTTACCCCACAGTCAATAAATTTCCTAAAAATCAGCGTTTTGTTTTAGGACAAAGGTTAGAAAGACAGGCTATAGATTTAATTGAATTGTTAGTAGAGGCAAAGTTTAACCATCGCAAATTTACTCCGTTAAAAAAGGCAAGCATTAAAATCAATACGCTTTTAGTTTTGATAAGATTGGCTAGGGATCTAAATTTTTTAAGTGCTAATCAATATGAATTTGCTTCTAAAAATATAGATGAGATTTCCTCTATGATTGGAGGATGACTGAAAACGGAAAGTTCTTTTTCAAAGCAATCTAATACTTTAGATTGAGGGGCGGACAATACATTTTTCTTTTATGGGCACTGGCCTACGTTCGGGGAATTGGAACAACGGTTCGAATGCAGGCCGTTTTGCGTTGAATTTGAACAATGCGCCGGGCAACACGAACAACAACATTGGTTTTCGTTGCGCCCTCCGGAAGAAATTTGGCCTGATTTTTAGCTTTTCAAAGTTAAAACCGAGCCTTAATTACTGCTGTCTTCGCTCCTGTCCTTTTTGTGGTTTTTAAGGATAAAAAAACAAAGAATCGGCGGACAAGTTGTCCGCCGATTTTAATTAAAATTAGCTTATTTCCTATTTTGTTCTATAATAAATTTATCAATTAAAATTAGCATATATGCCTGAATTACCTGAAGTGCAAACCATCGTTAATGGTTTGAATAAGAAAATTGTTGGCCTTAAAATAAGTAAGGTTTGGTTTGATTGGCCAAAAAGTATTAAAATGCCAGTTAATGGGTTTAAATTGTCTCAAAAATTAATTGGTAAAAAGATTTTACGTATAGAACGAAAAGGAAAAAATATTTTATTTTTCTTATCAGATGATTTAATCCTTTTAATTCATTTAAAACTCACGGGTCATTTGATTTATGGCTGCTGGCAATATCAGAAAAAACATTGGATGCCTGATTCTGAAATTAAGCATCTTTCTGACCCAGACAACAGATTCATCCATTTCATGATATCTTTTACTAATAGCAAGATGTTAGCTCTCTCAGATATGCGTAAGTTTGCTAAGATTATGCTTTTTGATTTTAAAAAGATAAATCAGATAGAAGATTTAAACATTTTAGGTAAAGATCCGTTAAGCAAGGATTTTTCTTTAACATATTTAAAAAATTTAATTGATTTAGTTAAAAAGAAAAAATTAAAAACAAATATCAAGCAATTTTTGTTAGATCAAAGAAAGATATCGGGCATTGGTAATATATATTCTGATGAGATTTTGTATGCTTCTAAAATTCATCCTCTTAAAAAGGTATTTGATTTAAATGACAAAGAAATTAAAAACATATATATAAATATTTTAAAAATTCTTAAAAAAGCCGTGGAAGAAGGTGGGTCAACTGTAGGATTTGGAGATTACAGAGATTTAGAAGGGAAAAAAGGTAATTATGCTTCTCATCTTTTGATATATGGCAAATTAGGTCAAAAATGTTTAAAATGTAAGGGTATAATTAAAAAAACAAAAATAGGTAGTCGTTCCAGCTATTTTTGTCCTAAATGTCAAAAAATATGATTATTGCTATTTGCGGAGAAGACAATTTTAGATCTTTTGAGAGATTAAAAGAGTTAAAAAAAGAATATCAAACAAATGATTTTCGTGTTTTTGTTTTTGATTTTTCTAAAAGTTCTTTAGAAGAAAATAGCTGGGAAAACTTAAAAACAATGTTTTTTAATAGAGGATTATTTGAAGAAAAAAAATTAATAATTGTAGAAGATCTAATAGATACGAGTTTTAAAGACAAGGTTAAAGAATTATCTGATATTTTAAAAAAGAATAATGAGGTTGAAGAAAAAAATATAGCAATTATTTTTTATGAGAGAGATACTCTTAAAAAGAGTGTTTTACCTGCTTGGTTGTCTAAAAATATTAAGGTTAATGAGGAATTTAAAATTTTAAAAGGTAATGATTTAATTAAATACGTAAAAGATTGTGAACAAAAATTAGATGTTAAGTTTTCTCCTGAAGCTAGAACAGCATTACTGATGGGTGCAGAATCAGATGTTTCTTTGATTAATAACGTATTACAGAAAGCTTCCCTTTTACAATTAAAACAAGTAAATGTTTCTGATTTAGCAGAAATCTTTAAAGGTAAATGGAATATTCGCATTTTTGATTTATTAGATTCTTTGGTTGAATCTCAAGTTAAACGTAGTTTGTCTTTGATTGATCAATTGATTTTAGATGGCTCTGATCCTATCTTTGATATTTTCCCCATGATTATTTTTCAAGCAAGAAATCTATTAATGGTCAAAAGCGAACCAGAAAAAGGTACTTTAGGTTTAAATCCTTTTGTTTATAAAAAAGCTAAGATAGCTAGCTTTAAATTTTCTTTATCCGAATTAAAAACATTATATCGCTTGCTTTCCCAATATGATTTTCAGATTAAAACAGGGAAGATACAGCCCCGTTTGGCTATAGAATTGATAGCTATGCAATTTACTAAAAAATCCCTTTGAAAGATGCTATCTAAAAACTCAGTAAAAATCTTGAGCTTTTAAATAACTTCTGGACGATGGTTTTTTGAAATTGTTGTAAAACTTGACATATATTCTTACTGAGCTATACTGAAAATGTGCTTGTGGGCGAAAGCCCCGTTCAGCCAAGGATTTCCTAAGCTGAAGGCAGGCACAACAAAAATACCGTTTAAAAACGGTGTTTTTGTTTTTAATTACCCATCTTCAATGTCATCTGTATAAAGCTTTTGATTTCCTTTTAATTTTAAATTTGGCATAACACTCCAAAATGTAAAATTACCATCTCCTACTTTTCTTATTATTACTTTTATTTTAATTTGTGATTTGCCAACTATAGCAACAAAACCCCAATATTGAGCTTCTTTTGTTTTTGTAAAACCATCTTTGCCTTTATTACCAACGGTTATAATTTTTTTTCTGTATTCTTGAAGAGTGCCTGCATTTTTTATAACATCGATAGCTAATGGTAATAGACTAAATTTAAGCAGTTGTTCTTCTTGGTTTCTTTCTCTTCTCGCTGAAAACTGAAAATGATGAAAACCATCAGAATTGAAAATTATTTGGTTTTTCAGATAAGGATTATAGATATTTTTTAAAGTATCATAAATTTTTTTTGCTTTTTCTTTCTTTTCGTTAAGAAATTCAGTATTCATGTTTTAGAGAGTATCATTATTTTATTAAAATGTAAATACAAATGGAAAATTAGTGGTAGTGTTATCATTTGTAAAAAAGGCAAAATGTTTAGTATTATTGAACAAGATAGAAAAAATATCTTATATTAATGACCAGTAATAGAGTTTGTGTTCTCAAAATGAAAACCCCTAATAAGGAGGCTGTCTTAGAACTCAGTAAAAGCACCGAGTTCTAAGACAGCCTCCTTTAAAAAGGAGTTTTCTTTATTTTAATACTTGAGCTTTTTTAGCTGATCTGGATTTAAGGCGATTAGCTTTATTCTTGTGGATAATATTTCTTTTAGCTGCTTTATCCAATGTTTTATAGATTTGTTTAAGATTTTCTGTAGTTTGTTTTTTGTCTTTAGCATCTACGGATTCTTTAAAGGTTTTTCTTAGATCTCTAAAATAGCGTTTTTTACTGGTATTACGCAGATATTTTTTGTGGCTCTGTCGTAAAGCTTTTTTAGCTGATTTGATTAAAGGCATTTTTTAAATAAGGTTAAAATTTTATATTCTTAGCTTATCATATTATGACGCCGAAGGCAAGCTGTGTATAACTCCATTTGACTTTTGGTATGAAGTATATATACTTAATACTAAGTAACCTCACCAGGCATTATGCCTGGTTTTTTCGTTTTATGACCGTTTCTTTCCACTTCGTTTTTAATAGAATCTAAAGAAATGAACCAAGAGCCCGTCTTTATTTCCCAAGCACAATTATTTTTATAAGCGATAAATTTAATATGTTTTTGCTTTTTTAAAATATTTTCTTTTGTTCTTAAAAAATCGCTATCACCACTGGCAATATATACTATATCTAAATCATTTAGGTCATTCATGATTTCATCGTGCATTTCAACATCAAAATTACATTTGTTTCTATAGCCACTTTCAGAATCATTATCCTTAAGCCTTTTTAAATTTTTTGCAGTTACATCAAATCCTATTTTTTTAAAATACTCTTCTAGGACTTCGTTAATAGTCTTGGCTGGTTCATATTTTGGCCTACCCATATATATACGTGCATGAATTATGGTATTTAAAATAGATACCCATTTATACAACTTTTTATAGTCAGTCATCCACCCCGTTGCCTTTCCTCTTTTATAAAGATTAGAATCGTCAACATATAAACCTGCTTTCGGTTTTTGAGGGAGTTCCATATAATGTGCATCTTATCACAAATTATTAAAAAAGAAAGTTCTGATTAATATCGGCTTAATTTTGAGTGAATTATACGTATTTGAATCTATACCGCGTGTATTTACTATTACTTTTTTAATATGCTATAATATTTAAAGAAAATAAGAAAAGATAAAAAATATGGCAAAAACTATAAATGGTTCAGATGATAAAAATGGGCACCAGTTTGACTCCGGGGACTTTCGCGGTACTATTACCTGGCGTATTTTTAGGATCATGGCTGAGTTTGTGGAAGGTTTCCAATTTTTAGCTAGCTTAAAAAAGACAGTTTCTATCTTAGGTTCCCATACTTTAGCTACTTCAGACCCTTATTATCAAGAAGCCTGTGATCTAGGAGAAATGTTAGGTAGAGGTGGTTTTACAGTAATTACTGGCGGTGGACAGGGTGTTATGGAAGCAGCTAATAAAGGGGCAGCTAAAGTTAAGGCACCTTCTGTAGGTCTTAATATTCAATTACCTCCTCCAGACGGTGAGGTGAGCAACCCATATTTAAACAAAAGCGTTAGTTTCCATTATTTCTTCACGCGTAAAGTTATGTTTTCTTTTTCAGCTCAAGCATATGTATTTTTCCCAGGAGGCTATGGTACTTTAGATGAGTTTACGGAAATTCTTTGTTTGGTTCAAACTCATAAAATCAAAAAGGTACCTATCATTTTAATGGATAAAGATTTTTGGCAGCCATTTGTAGAATGGGTTAAAAAAGAAATTTTACCACGCAATATGGTTAGTCCTGAAGATTTAAATCTTTTTTATATCGTTGATTCAGCTGAAGAAGCATATGATATTATTAAAAAAACACCTATTCGTAAAGTAGATTTAGATTAATTTTAAAATAAAGGTCGAATATTTACCTTGTTTTTATTTATATGAAAACAAAAGAGGTTAAAAAGAAAAAAATAGTCAAAAAAGAGGCCAAGGAACAGCTTTTAGGCAAAGTTACTCATTATTATAATAATATTAAAGTAGCTATCATTAAATTGAAAGTTGATTTAAAGACTGGCGCTGAAATTCATATAGTAGGAGCTAATACTGACTTTAAACAATTAGTAGGTTCGATGCAGATAGAGCACGAAGAAGTAAAAAAAGCTAAAAAAGGCAAACTTATTGGCTTAAAAGTAAAAAAGAAAGTGCACGAAGATAATACCGTATATCTTGTAAAGTAAGATGTTTAAGAAATTAATATTCTGGGAGGCTATAGCAGCAATAGTCGGCACCATTATTGGCGCCGGTGTTTTTGTTTTGCCCCATACCGCTGTTAAGGCAGGACTATCTACATCTTTAATTTGGTTGTTTTTTTTAGGTTTAGCTATTACCTATATCCATTTGCTTTTTGGTGAAATTGTTTTGAGGACAAAAAATGAATATCGTTTACCAGGCTATGTAGGCCATTATCTAGGGCAGCCAGCTAAAAAGTTTCTTTTAATTACTAATTTTTTAACATTTGCGATCTCTCTTTTAATTTATTTAATTTTAGGAGCTAAATTTTTAAGTATTCTTTTTAAAGGTTTAAATTTATTAGAATTTTTTTGGGTTTTAGTCTTGTGGTTGATTTCTACTATAGTTATTTTATTTGATAATAAATTAGTAGGTAAAGTTAATTTTTATCTTTCTTTTGCCTTGATAGGACTTTTTATTGTTTTATCGATCTATTGCTTACCTCATATTCAAAATGTTAATTTTAATTTGCCAACAGCTAGTAATAGCAATTGGTTAATACCATATGGTATTTTCTTTTATGCTTTAATAGGTATCAGTGCTATTCCAGAAGCTATTCAATTAGCTAAAGGAAAAATATCAGGTAAAAATATTAAAAAAATCATATTAATAGGCAGCTTGGTTCCTGTAGCTATCTATTTTTTGTTTATTTTAAGTACTATAGGGGCTGTAGGAGCACGTATCAGTCAGGAAGCTATTATTTCCTTGTCTGTTGTTTTAGGACCTAACATAGCTATTATTGGAGCTTTAGTGGGACTTTTAGCAGTTGTCACATCATATTTAATCTTTGGCCATTATTTAAAAAATAGTTTTATCCATGATTATCGTTGGCCCAAATGGTTGGTATATGTTGTTATAGCATTGTGTCCCATTTTAGCTTATTTTTTCTTATCAGGAAAAATGGATTTGATTACTCTTATTTCTTTTATAGGTGCTTTAGTAAGTGGCTTTGAAGGTATCATGATTTTGTTTGTAGCTCGCCAAGCTAAAAAAGAAGGCGACAGGGAGCCAGAATACAAGTTACCTTTACCTAAGCCGATATTTTGGTTTTTAGCAGGTTGCTTCGTAGCTGGTGCTATTAGCCAGATTATTATTTTTGTTAATAATTAAAAAAATTAGCCCTCGTAGCTTAACGGATAAAGCGTAGCCCTCCGGAGGCTGAAATGGGGGTTCAATTCCTCCCGAGGGCACTTATATACAAAGGTTCAGATACATATGTTACACTTGTTTTTTATTGTCTTAAATTATGAAAATGATATTAAAATAGCTAAGATATTTTACACCTCTATTATTTCTCAAACTTAAAAAATTCAATTGAAAAGTGGTTAATCGGTTAGATTTATTGAGATAGATAATTTGAAGCTTCAGATCAAGAAAGAAGCTTAAAAAAGGGAAAAGCCGCGAAGCGCGACTTTTTCTAATAACTCTTTTAGTATATTAGAACAGTATATTTTGTCAAATTATCTTATGCTTAGTTAATAAGTAAGTGCAATACCTTGATTAAATAAAGCAATATCATATGAATTACGCAAATATTGACAGATCTCTTGCATTTCCCCCTTATGCATACTATAATACTTGTAATATGCAAAAAAGGCAAATAATGCTTAATAGACCTAAAATACTATGCAAACAAGCACCCTAAAAGAGGTAATAGCCAAGCAAAGCCAGGAAAAAGAATCTCTGTCTCGTTTAGAGTATGTGGAAAGGACCCAGGCTACTAAATGCCCCGAATGGATGTCCTCGCCTTTGATTAAGGTCGTGCTCGGGCCGCGCCGGGCTGGCAAATCGGTATTTTCCCTCATGTTACTTAGGGGCAAACCTTTTCTTTATTTTAATTTTGACGATCCGGCTTTGGTGGGAGAAAAACTGGATTTATACGAGCTTGTGGATGAACTGCATAAATTCTACGGAGACACTAAATTCGTTTTATTCGATGAAATACAGAATCTAAAAGGCTGGGAGTTATTTGCTAACCGTCTGCATCGCCAAGGATACAATCTCGTTTTGACTGGTTCAAATGCCAATCTCTTATCGATGGAGCTCGCAACGCATTTGACCGGTCGGCATCTGCCGATAGAAATATTGCCGTTTGATTTTCAGGAATTTTTGAAGGCCAAAAACTTCTCCCAGTTTGATCAGAAGTTAGAGCTTTTAAAATTACTAGAACAATACATGACGTTTGGCGGATTTCCAGAAGTGGTTATAAAAAATCAGCATCCACGAGGCTATTTGGACGTGCTCTTTGACGCATTGCTTTTTAAGGATGTGGTGAAGCGTCACAAAGTCAGATTTGCTGAACAGATAGATCAGCTTGGTTCGTACTTGATAAATAATATTTCCAATCAATACAGTTTCCGGAAGCTTGCGAACGTTTTGGAATTCAAAAGCGATGTGACACTTGAGAGGTATCTTAAATATCTTGAAGAGGCGTACGTGGTATTTTCTCTCTCTGGTTTTTCCGCCAAAGCCGGCGAACGCCTCCGCTCGCCTAAAAAGATTTATACGGTTGATAATGGTTTCGTTGTATCCAAAGCTGTTCAACATTCTCCCGACAACGGAAAGCTTATGGAAAATTTAGTTTTCACCGAATTGGTAAAAAGAGGTTTTGAGCCGAATAGAGAATTATTTTATTACAAGACTCGCAACAGCAAGGAAGTTGATTTTGCGATTCGCAACGGTTATGAGACATCCGAGCTTCTTCAAGTCTGCTATGATTTGAGGAATTCCGATGTTGAACAGAGAGAAACAAAAGCTCTGATCGAAGCTGGAGAAGAATTAAAGGTATCCAAGCTCACCGTTCTTACATGGGACGAGGAACGGGAAACGGAGAAAGACGGGAAAACCATAAAATTCAAGCCGTTATGGAAATGGTTGGTTGAGACACAAAAATAAATTTATGTCACAGAAAATCGCCATTAAAAACTTAATATTTGTGGATTGCGAAGGACACGGACCTGCGCCGACATTGAACGATTCGGCGTTGTTTGAATTTGGTGCGGTCGCTTATCCTTCAAGACAAACATTCCACGGTATAGGGGCGACCAAAGAAACGTTCGAAAAGTTCGATACATGGATTTTATCCGTGATAGAAAAAGGATTCAGACCATTATTCGTGAGCGATAATCCGGCTTATGATTGGCAATTCATCAATTATTACTTCCATTTATTTTTAGGTAAGAATCCATTTGGTCATTCGGCAAGACGGATTGGTGATTTTTATGCCGGTCTTGTTGGTGACTTTACCGATGCAAGTTCGTGGAAAAAATTGCGAGTTACGGCACACGATCATAATCCGGTTAATGACGCCATGGGTAATCTCGAAGCGTTTGAGAGGATATTAAAAGGTGAAAGATAATTGTATGGCAAACGAATATCTTACAAACGCAAAAAGGTGAAAAACGATGAGTACTTAGTTCAATAAGTAAGTGTAACACTTTGATCATGGCTCTTGAAGTGTAACAAGATTGATTTTTCAATTAGTAAATAACATAAAAAGCCTTATTTTAAGCTAAAAATAAGCGATTGATTTTACTATATCACTAGATTAATATAGTAATAGGCGTTACTATATCACTTAAGAGATATACAAAATTATATTTAATAAATCGTATGCATCTTATAGCAGATTTACACATTCATTCAAAATATTCTAGAGCCACTAGCAAAGATATGGTTTTAGAAAAAATGGCGGAGATGGCTAAAATTAAAGGTATAAATGTTTTAGCTACCGGAGATTTTACTCATCCTATATGGCTGAATGATTTAAAAAATAAATTAATATCAGCTGAGTCGGGATTATACAAATTAAAAGAAAATGATAATGGTGTGCGTTTTATTGTTAGTGGAGAAATAAGTTCTATCTATACGCGTGGTGGCAAAACACGCAGGGTTCACAATCTTATTATTTTGTCTTCTTTAGAAGCTGCAGAAAAAATTAATGAACAATTAATTCAGAAAGGCTGTAATTTACATTCTGATGGCAGACCTATTATAGGATTGGATTCTCAAAAATTATTAAATATTGTCATGGAATCAGATCCATCAGCTCTTTTTGTGCCAGCACATATTTGGACTCCTTGGTTTTCTGTATTTGGTTCTAAAAGTGGGTTTGATAGTTTAGAAGAAGTTTTTGGCGAAGATGTAAAATATATTCATGCTTTGGAAACAGGGCTATCTTCAGATCCATTAATGAATTGGCGTTTGTCAGCTTTAGATAAGTATGCTTTGATCTCCAATTCTGACGCACATTCTCCTAATAATTTTGGAAGAGAAGCTAATGTCTTCGACATAGAGCTTTCATATGAAAATTTGATTAATGCGATTAAATCAAAAGATCCGTCTAAATTCTTATATACCATAGAATTTTATCCTGAAGAGGGTATGTATCATTTTGATGGTCATCGTGCGTGTCAGGTGAGATTCTCTCCTGAAGAAACTAAAGAATATAAAAAAATATGTCCTGTTTGTGGCAAGCTTTTAACAATAGGTGTTTTATCTAGAGTAGGAGATTTAGCCGACAGACCATTAGGATCCCAACCTAAGGAAACGATCCCTTTTAAAAGATTAGTACCATTAAAAGAAATTATTGCAGAAGTATTAGGGGTTAAAGGTAAAACTAAAAAAGTAGAAGCGCTATATAATGATTTAATAAATAATTTTGAAAATGAATTTAATATTTTATTAAATGTTGATATTAAAAATATATCATCTTTTTCAGGAGAGAAGTTGGCGGAAGCCTTAAAAAGAGTAAGAGAAGGACAATTAGTAATTAACCCTGGATATGACGGTGAATATGGCGAGGTTAAGATTTTTAATCAGAATGAGACAGATTCTGATACTTTTTCTGTTAATTAGGCTTTTTAAGACGATATAATCCTTGAAATTGGCAGATTATGAGGATTTAATATCCTGATAATATGGGTATTATGAGGAGATGCAGTTGCACAAGTTCACTAACATATTACACTCCATGAGGTTTGATCATATTAAAAAAGCCCTGGCATTGAAGTGTACCTCGTTTAGCGGACACGAAAGTGTCCACTTTTTGGGGTACAGATCAGCATCAGGACTTTTTTGTTTCTTGCCTAAGATTGAACTAATGTGATAATCGCTTGCATGATTTCAGGTTTTTCTTCAGCTAATTGAGCTAAAACTTTACGATCTAATTTAACATTTTTGTCTTTGAGTAATTTAATCAATTTGCTGTAGTTTATCCCGTTATCTCTAGCTACGGCGTTAAGCTTAACAGTCCAAAGCTGGCGAGCTTCTCGTTTCTTTCTTTTGCGATCTCTGTAGCTATGTGTCCATGCATGAAGCAAAGCCTCTTTAGCCTGGCGGAATTTATTCTTTCTGCCATATTGAAAGCCTTTGGTATATGTTAAAACCTTTTTTCTGCGTTTGTTGGCAATAGTGCCTCTTTTTACTCTGGTCATAGATATTTAGTAAGTTTTTTCAATTGAGATTTTCCTAATCCGCCGTGGACCTTGCGGCGTATTTGAACTTTTCTAGCTTCTTTAGAAAGGTTGTGTCCTATATGGCCTCTTCTTCTAGTGATTTTACCAGTACCAGTCACTTTAAACCTTTTGCGTATAGTATGCGCACCGGATAGTTTCATATGTTTTATTTTTTTATCGTGGCAATAATGCCGTTAGGGGACAACTTTTTATCTTGGATTGTTTTATATGGTATTTTAATCATTTTTAAAAAATAATCAAATTTTTCAAAAGCTAAATCTTTATGAGCCTTTTCTCTGCCTCTTAGTCGCATAACAACATTAACCTTTTTTCCTGCTTCTAAAAACTCTTCTAACTTCCTCATTTTGTAGGCTAAGTCATGGGGACCTTCTTTAAAGCCTATTTGCACGCCCTTGCTTTCATCTAAAGATTGTTTTTGTTTTTGTTTTTTGAGTTCTTTAGCTTGCTGATATCTATACTTACCTAGATCTCCTAATTTGTAAATAAAAGGAGAAACTTTATTAGATACTTCAATTAAATCTAATTCTTTTTCTTTACTAACTCTAAGAGCTTCTACGTAGGGGACAATCCCTACTTGTTTGCCCGTTTCGTCAATAAGACGAACTTCGTCAGGAAGCTTTGGTTTGTTATAGGTATGCTGAGAATTAGGTTTATAAATATTTGTTTTTATCTTTTAATTTTGGTGGAGATGGCGGGAGTTGAACCCGCGTCTAGCAAGCCTTCAAGGCATATATCTACAAGTTTAACCTGTTTAAAAGTCAAAAAGATGTAAAACAGGTAAAAAATCTTTTTGTTTGGTTTGATAAGTTTAAATCGGAATGTCCAAACCGTAATCCTCCGATCGGCCTCGAATTATAATATCTAAAAATTCTTCGAGGTAGAACTTTTAGATCCCCAAATGGGGTGCCTGTTAGCTTATCCTAAAAATTTAGGCGTAGGCGTAAGCAGGCTGAACTGCGTAATCAGCAGTTGAAATTTGCCACTTATTTTACAAGGGAGAGAGGCGTCCTTGACTTGCATATGGCTGAATAGTTTGCCATCAAAGCCCAACATCCCCATTAATAGTCGCCTCGTAAAGCACGACCAATCTTGAGTTTGGCTTCTCTTTTTTTGATGGTTTCGCGTTTATCAAAGGTCTTTTTGCCTTTAGCTAAGCCAAAAACCAACTTAACTAAACCGTGCTTATTATAAACTTTTAGAGGCACTAAAGTCAAATGAGATTCTCTTTGCTTACCTTCTAAGTATTTAATTTCTTTTTTGTTTAAAAGCAATAATCGTGTGCGTTTGGAGTTATAATCAATAGGTGTGTTTTTAGGTTGATAGGCTGGGATATCTGCATTTAATAAGGTAGCGATGTTGTTTTTAATAATAACGTAAGAGCCGGTAAGATGCATTTGACCAGATTTAGCAGCTTTAGCTTCAAAGCCGAACAAGATTAAGCCAGCCTCGAATTTTTCCAGGATTTCATAGTCAAAAAAAGCTTTTTTATTTTCAGATAAACTAGTCATATGTTTATCATATCATAAAAAAAAGTTTTTACTAATATGTGTTTTTAAGTTAGAATATTATATAATTTTAAAACATGGCATCATTTAGAAAAAAAATCATGGCTAAGATCAGAAAACCATATCACTATTTGGTTCCTTACCTTTCTGCCAGACGCTATAGGTATCCATCAAACAAATTAATAGTGATTGGTATTACAGGCACTAAAGGCAAAACTACAGTGGCTAATATGTTGTGGCATATTTTAGAAGCTGCTGGTTTTAAAACTGGGTTATTGGGTACAGCTAATATTAAAATATCAGATCATGAAGAATTAAACACCTATCATATGACTATGTTGGGGCAAGGTTTAATTCAAAAATATTTGAATGATATGGTTAAAGCCGGCTGTAAATATGCAATTGTAGAAACTACATCAGAAGGTATCAAACAATGGAGGCACAAAGCCATTAATTATGATGTAGCTGTTTTTACTAATTTGTACCCAGAACATATTGAAGCTCATGGTAGTTGGATGAAATATCGTAATGCTAAAGGCAATCTTTTCAATAGTTTAAAGCATTTAAAACATAAACAGATAGAAGGAAAAACAATTCCTAAGATTATAATAACAAATGCTGATGATTCAGAATCTAAATATTTTTCAAAATTTTGGGCAGATCAAAAATTTTCTTTTGGATTAAAGCAACCAGTTGATTACCAGGCAAAAGATATTATTCTGAATCCATTTTCTTCTGATTTTAAAGTGAAAGAAGATAGCTATCATTTATCTTTGCCCGGAGAGTTTAATGTTATTAATGCCTTAACAGCCATAGCTATTGCTCAAGCATTAAAGATAGATGTTTTAGATTGCCAAAAAGGAATATCTGATATAAAGGATATCCCTGGTCGTATGGAAAGAATACCTTTTGGTAAAAATGGCTCGGTCTTCGTAGATTATGCTCACGAGGAACAGAGTTTTAGAGCAGCCTTAAAAGCAGTTTCAAAAATTAAAGAAGAACAAGGCGGAAAGATTATCGTTTTAATGGGTGCTGCTGGTAATAGAGACAAAATAAAAAGATTAACCATGGCTCAAGCAGCTAATGAGATGGCTGATTTGATAGTGGTGAGTAATGAAGACCCATATGATGAAGACCCCCAAACCATTGTAGATCAGATATCTGATAATTTAAAAAAATTAGGTTGCGAAGAAAATATTAAATTTTTTAAAATATTTGATAGAAGGGAAGGTATTAATAAGGCTATATCTTTAGCTGAAGAAAAAGATGTGGTTTTAATTACAGGTAAGGGTGCAGAGCAATGTATTGTGGTTAAAGGTGAAAAAATTCCTTGGGATGACAGACAGGTAGTAAGAGAAGAAATCAAAAAAATATATGGTTAGTGTTTTAATAGACCACTTTATCTTTTTCAAGATTTCGTTTAGGATAGATGTTAATGAAAGATTTCCTTAAAACTCAAATCAGATTGGTTTTAATCAGTCTGTACCCAGAGAGTAAACAGCTTTTAAAGGGGCTTGATTTTGAAGTATCTGATACTGATTTTAATTTTGGTGATTATACCACTAATGTTGCTTTTAATTTAGCTAAAATATTAAAGAAAAACCCTAATGTTTTAGCAGAGGAATTAGCTAGTAAGATGCAATCTATATCTCGGATTAATCATTGCTGCGATAAAATAGAAGCCCTAAAAGGATATGTTAATTTTTGGTTGAAATTAGAATATTTGGATAGGAATTTAGATTGGTTGGTTAAGGTAAAAAGATTTTTCCCGGCTAACCATAAAACGATGGTGATTGATTACTCTTCACCTAATATTGCCAAACCTTTTGGTATAGGACATTTTAGGTCTACTAATATCGGAGGAGCAATTTATAATATTTATAAGTTTTTAGGTTATAAAACTATATCAGATAATCATTTAGGGGATTGGGGGAAATATTTTGGTATTTTGATTTATCAATTAGAAAGCAAAGTTTTAAAAAATAAAACATCTAAAGAACGTCAAGATTATTTGAAAAAGATGACAGTATCTGATTTAGAAAAGATATATGTTGATTTTCACAAAGAAGTAGAGAATAATCCTCTGTTAGATGAGCAAGCCAGAATGTGGTTTAAAAAATTAAGTGATGGAAATCTTACAGCTAAAAAGATTTGGCAAGCTTGCATTAAAGTTAGTTTAAAAGAATTCAATCGCATCTATAAAATCTTAGGTGTAAAATTTGATTATTCTTTAGGGGAAAGTTTCTATAAAGATATGATGCTCCAAGTTATTTCTGAAATTAAGAAAAAAAAGTTAGCTCAAGAGAGCCAAGGCGCTTTAGTTGTTTCCTTTTCCGACAAAGATATGCCGCCCGGTATGCTTTTAAAATCAGATGGAGCTACTACTTATTTAACTAGTGATTTAGCTGCTTTAAAATATAGATTAAAAAATTTTAAACCTAACCTTGTTATTTATGAAGTAGGTAAAGAGCAAGACTTGCATTTTAAGCAACTTTTTAAGATAGCTGAAATGTTAGGTTGGCTTAAAAATTGCGAATTAATTCATGTAGCCCATGGGTTGTTTGAATCTTCAGATGGAGGTAAATTGTCTACCAGGTCAGGTAAAACCATTTATTTAGAAGATGTTTTAGAAGAAGCATACAAACGCACACAAAGCATGATTTCAGAGTCAGATATTAAAAAATCAAAAATAATTGTTGGAAAAGTAGCTTTAGGGGCTTTAAAATACAATGATTTAAGTCAGCATTACAGCCATAATATTATTTTTGATTGGAATAAAATTTTAAATCTCAATGGTAATTCAGGCCCATATCTACAGTATAGCTATGCTAGAGCATATAATGTTTTGATCAAATCAAAAACAAATACAAAAATCAAGATAAAGGATATTTCTTTGGATGAAAAAAAGATTTTAAGAAAATTATCAAAGTTCAAAGAAGTAGTGATAGAAGCAGGAGCAAGATTTTCACCTCATATTCTTTGTTTGTATCTGTTTGAGTTAGCTCAATTGTATAATAATTTTTATAATAATTATCCTATCTTAAAAGCAGAAACTTTTAAAAAACAAGCCATGAGGTTGAAAATTACTAAAGGTACTGCTAATATCATTAAAATCGGGTTAAACTTATTAGGTGTTGAAACTTTATCTAGAATGTAAAATATATGGCAGAACAAAAAAAATTTGAATTTGTAGATCAAGAAGAAAAAATATTAGATCTTTGGAAAAAAGAAGATATTTTTGAAAAATCTTTAAAACAGAGAGAGGGAAAAGAAAAATTCATTTTTTTTGAAGGACCTCCTTCAGCTAATGGTTTACCTGGTCTTCATCATGTTATAGCCAGAGTCTACAAAGATATTATTTGTAGGTACAAAGCTATGAACGGTTATTATACCCCTCGTAAAGCAGGTTGGGATACCCATGGTTTACCTATAGAAATTCAGGTAGAAAAAGAATTGGGTTTTAAAAACAAAGATGACATTGAAAATTACGGTGTAGCTAATTTTAATAGCAAAGCCCAAGAATTGGTAAATAGATATGTAGTTGATTGGGAAAAAACAACAGAACGCATTGGTTATTGGATAGACAATAAAAATGCGTATATTACTTGTGATCCGTATTACATGGAATCAGAATGGTATTTATTAAAACAAATTTTTGATAAAGGTTTATTAAGTCAAGATTATAAAGTAGTACATTATTGTCCTCGTTGTGGTACGCCTCTTTCTTCTCATGAAGTAGCCCAAGGATATAAAACAGTAGTTGATCCATCAGTGTATTTAAAATTTAAATTAAAAGGCGAAGAAGAATCTTTGTTAGTTTGGACTACAACACCTTGGACGTTACCTTCTAATTTAGGTGTAGCTATTAATCCAGACTTAGATTACAAAAAATATCGTTTGGGTGAAGATATTTTTATTTGTTTAAATTTGCCAGAAGATAAAAAAGATCAAGCAGAATTGGTAGGGGAGATTAAAGGTTCTGAATTAGTAGGTTTAAAATACGAACCTCTGTATGATCAAAGTCATATGGTAGAAAAATCAGATAAGTTGTATCAAGTTTGGCCTGCAGATTTTGTTTCAGCTTCTGATGGTACTGGTTTAGTGCATTTAGCACCATACGGAGAAGATGATATGAATTTAGCAAAAAAAGAAGGTATTCCTCTTTTATTAACAGTTGATGAAAAAGGTAATATGAGAAAAGAATGGAACCTGCCTGAAAATGCAAAAAATAGATTTATTAAATCAGCAGATAAAGAAATTTTCCAAGATTTAAAAGATAGAGGACTTTTAATTTCAGGAGATTTAAAGGGCACTACTCATGAATATCCTTTTTGTTGGCGCTGTGATAGTCCCTTAGTGTTTTATCCCCTAGAAACTTGGTTTATCAAGATAAGTATGTTAAGAGAAGAATTGGTAAAAAACAATGAAACTGTTCATTGGGTGCCAGAATATATCAAAGAAGGACGCTTTGGAGAATGGTTAAAAGAGGTACGCGATTGGGCACTATCACGAAAAAGATATTGGGGTACACCTTTAAATATTTGGGCATGTGATGATTGTGAAGAAAAAACAGCTATTGGGTCTTTGAAAGAATTAAAAGAAAAGGCTATTTCAAATACGAATTTTTATTATCTAAGACATGGTCAAGCTGATTCTAATGTAGAAGATTTTGCTTCTTCATACCCCGAAAAAAGACCGAATCATTTAACTATCAAAGGTAAAAAAGACGTAGAAGAGTCTGTTAATAAAATAAAAGATTTTAAGATAGATTTGATTATTTCTTCTGATTTAGATCGCACCAAAGAAACAGCTGAGATAGCAGGTAAAATTTTAAATGTACCTGTTGTTTTTGACGAGAGATTACGCGAAGTAGATATGGGGGAGCTTAATGGGTTAGAGAATGAGAAACAACGTCATTTGTTTACATCTTTTTGTGAAAAATTTAAAAAGAATTTACCTGGCGGAGAAAATTTGAAAGAAGTTTCGAAAAGAATGATCCAAGCCATGTCAGAAGCAAAAGTAAAATATTCTAATAAAAATATTCTTTTTGTCAGCCATGGTGATCCTTTGTGGGCTTTAAAAAATATTCTTTCAGGTGAAGGTTCTACAGATTGTGAAAATAGAGATGGTTATCCTGAGTTAGCTAGTTTTGGAGAGTTATCTTTTGTTTTGCCTTTTAATAATTTAGGAGAATTAGACCTACATCGTCCTTATGTCGATGAGATAAAATTAAAATGTCCCAAATGTCAGAAAACAATGTCTCGGGTACCTGATGTGGTTGATTGTTGGTTTGATTCAGGCGCTATGCCTTATAGCCAATGGCATTATCCTTTTGAAAACAAAGAGAAAATAGAAAAAAATGAAGCTTTCCCCGCTGATTACATTTGTGAAGCCATAGATCAAACTAGAGGTTGGTTTTACACTTTAATGGCCATTAGCACTTTGTTACAAAAAGGAACATCTTTTAAAAATGTTATCTGCTTAGGTTTAATTTTAGATGAAAAAGGAGACAAGATGTCTAAGTCTAAAGGGAATATAATAGAGCCTAGTTATATTATAGATAAATATGGTGTAGATACTTTAAGATGGTATTTTTTTGCAGTTGGGTCAGCTGGCGAAGCTAAATGTTTTTCAGAAAAAGATTTATTAAATGTTCAGCGCCGTTTCTTGTCTACCTTATATAATGTTTTTGTTTTTTACCAAACATATGCTAATAGAGAGGCCACTAAACCAGAAGAACAATCATATCGTGTTTTAGATAGATGGTTAATATCAGATTGGGAAAAAATCAAAAAAGAAGTTAAGGATAATCTAGAAAAATATGAAATTAATGTTGCTGCTAGACTTTTAGATAGTTTCTTAGATGATTTTTCACGCTGGTATATCAGAAGATCAAGACGTTTATTTCAAAAACCTCAAAATCCAGAAGAATTAAATTTGGTTTCCTGGATTATGAATCAGATATTAAAAGAATTTATTCAAGTGTTAGCTCCTTTTTGTCCTTTTGTTACAGAGATAATCTGGCAAGATTTGAAGAAAGACAATGATTTGATTAGTATTCATTTAACTGATTGGCCAGAAATATATAACAACAATGAAGAAATATTGTTAGCCATGGATCAAATAAGAAATATAGCTACGCAAGCTTTAGCTTTACGTCAAAAAGCTGGTTTGAAATTAAGGCAACCGTTACAATCTTTAAATCTTAAAAAGAAAGATTGGTCATGGGGTAAAGAAGAATCAAATCTTTGGAATTTGTTAAAAGAAGAAATCAATGTTAAAGAAATTCTTTTTGATGATAATTTAAAAGAAGAAATGAGTTTAGATACAAAAATTACTCCAGAGTTAGAAAGTGAAGGGATGCTAAGGGAGATAACTAGATTGATTCAAGAGTCTAGGCAAGAAGCTGGTTATACACCGAAAGATAGTATTGAGATATCTTTGTTGGCAGAAGGTAAATTATCAGAAATAATTAGCAATCAATTAGATTGGTTAAAAAGAGAAACCAAGGCAGCTTCAGTTAAGGTTGGTTTTCTAGAAAAATTTGATTTAAAAAAAGAATTAGAAACTGACTGGGGAAAAATTTTGTTAACAACAATAAAGATATAAGATATGAAAAAGACCGATCATTGACCGGTCTTTTTTTTGTTATTGATTTATTTTAGGCGGCACAGGTTTTCTATATCTACCGCCTGGTTTATAGTCACCATCTTCATTAATTCCCTCATGAGTCCAGGAGAGTTTTGCTCAACTTCTTGTATACTCACCTCTCTCTTAAGAACAATAGACAATGCCAAGAGATATTTTTCTCTGGGCATTACTAGCACGGGCTCTTGTGTTTGTGCCCATGCTAAAACTTTAGGGTTATTACTTTCCCACCAAGGATTGTAATATGCATCCCTGGCCTTGCAGACTTTGGCAGCTTTTTCATCATCGTCCCTATTCCACCAAAGTACCTCAAAAGGTATCTCACCAAACATTTTACCTCCTTTTCTTTATTTATAGATTTTTAAAAGATGTTCCAAGACCTCTTTGTTAATATTTTTATACATTTAATAACAAAAAAAGTCAAATATTAAAAAACAAACACTTTTTAAAGTGTTTGTTTAATAAATCTAAAATTATTTTTTATACCTCTGTAACAATAGGTAAAATCATAGGTCTTCTTTCTGTTTTCTTAAAAAGAAAAGCTCCTAAATCATCACGCAAATTATTCTTGATATAAGCTTCGTTAAAAGTAAACGGTCTTTGCCCCCCAGTACTCCTTTTAATGATTTGCCTAATTTTTTCTTTAGCTTCTTTGATTAATTCTTTAGATTCTTTCATATACACAAAACCTCGAGAAATTATTTCTGGATCGTTTATTAAAGATCCTGTTTTGCTGCTAATGATAGCTATCACAATAAAGATACCATCTTGAGAAAGAGTTTGACGATCTCTAAGTACTACTTCGCCTACATCTCCTACACCTAAACCATCTACCATGATGTAATTAGTAGGTACAAATTTTTCTGTAAGCGTAATTTTGTCTTTAGTTAATTCTACAATTTGACCATTAGATGGAATGGCGATATGATCGTCTGCTATACCTAATTCTTTAGCTAGATCTGCATTGCTACGCAACATGGAAAAATGACCATGGATAGGTATAAAAAATTTAGGTTGGGTTAAATTGATCATGAGTTTTAAGTCTTCCTGGCAAGCATGCCCAGAGGCATGGATATCTAACATTTTATAATGAAAAACTTTAGCGCCTTGGCGAGCTAGGTTATCTTTCAAATTTTGTACAGTTAATTCATTACCAGGTACCACTGAAGAGGAAAAAATAACTGTATCACCATGTTGAACACGCAGATATTTATGTTCTTTGTTGGCTATGCGCATTAAAGTAGCCCTATCTTCTCCTTGAGCACCAGTACATAGAACAGTAACTTCTTTAGGGGAATAATGAGAAACATCTTCAATCTTAATGAGAGTACCTTTTTTGACTTTGATATATCCTAATTGTTGAGCAATAGCCAAATTTGATTTCATGGTATATCCTTCTACAACTACTTTGCGATTGAATTTTTCTGAAAGCCAAATAGCTTGTTGCAAGCGTCCGATTAAAGATGAAAAAGTAGCTAAGATGATACGACCTTCTGCACTTTCAAAAACTTTTTCTAGATTATCCATGATGGTTTTCTCAGACATGGAATGCCCGGGGTTTTCTGCACCAGTGGAATCACATAGAAGTAAGGTAGTACCATTAGAAGCAATTTTAACAATTCGAGAAAGATCAGCGGGTTTGTCTGCTACAGGTTGAAAATCAAATTTAAAATCGCAGGTATGCATGATTAATCCTGCTGGAGTTTGTACAGCTAATCCAATAGAATCGGGAATATTGTGATTAACGTGGAAAGGATAGACAATAAAAGGACCTAATCTGATAGGGTCAAATTTTTCTTTATCTATTGTAAAAATATCTAATTTTTTAAGATTAGGAAAATCTTCTTGTCTTTTTAAGACAATACCTCTAGATAATGGAGCAGTGTAGATTGGGGGATAACCTAATTTACCAATAAGATATGGTATGGCTCCTAAATGGTCATAATGACCATGAGTGATGAATATGCCTAAGATTTTTTTCTCTGGATGACTAGTAAGATATTCAATGTTAGGAATAATAAAATCTATGCCAGGCATGTTTTCCTCAGGAAATCTTAATCCTATGTCTATAATAATGATTTGATCTTGATATTCTAAGACCATCATATTTCGACCTACTTCTTCTAAGCCTCCTAAGCAAATGATTCTTAAAGGAGACTCAGCATTTAAGCTTGTTTTGGTTTTTGCAATTTTATGCATTTCCATATATTAATTTTTTTTATTTTTTTATTACAAATGTGCCGAGAGCGGGATTCGAACCCGCAAACCTTGTAAGGTACTGGCACCTGAAGCCAGCGCGTCTACCAATTTCGCCACCTCGGCTTCTATTTAAAAACCCTTTTAGTATATAAGTACCATTGGCCGATGTCTGACAATCTTTCAGAAGGATAGTTGGCTATTTTGATGTTATTACCTTTTAGTGTTGATGAATTCGCGTAGAGATAGTAGGGATTATATAGAAAAACAGCAGGACTATCATTTAAAAGAATTTCTTGAATTTTAGTTAGATTAGCTAACCTAGTAGCTTGATTAGACGTTTGTCTAGTTTCTTCTAATAAAGCATCTAAGGAAACATTGCCATATAGGGATAAATTTAAACCAGGGTCATTTTTTTGTGAAGAGTGCCAGAAAGCAAACAAATCAGGGTCTACACCTAACATATTACCGAATAGCACTGATTCATAATTTCTTTCTTTGAGATAATCTTTTTCTAAATCACGCAAAGCTAAGCTTTCCCATTCTACTTTGACACCTAATTTTTGCCAACTGCTTTTAATTAATTCCGCTACTTGTTCTAATTGTTTGTTTTTAGGTAAAACCAATTTTAATGTTAATTCTGTTTCTGTTTTTTCTTTAGAATATGTTTTTTCTCTAATACCATCTTGGTCACTGTCTACCCAGCCGCTTTTTTCTAATAAAGCTAAACCGGCATTAAGATCATAATTGTTTTTATTTAATTCTTCACTGTAACCTATAAAGCCAGAAGATATAGGTGTGTTAAGTGGGTTAGCTTGGCCAGAAAGAACTTGGCTGATGATAAGATTTTTATCTATGGCTAAAGATAGTGCTTGGCGGACATTTATATCAGATAAAACTCTGTTTTTGTTAGCATTAAAAAATACAGCATAATACCGAGGTAAAGAAATTTGTTCTACTTTCCAACCTAATTTTTTAGCTAAAGCAGGATATTTGTCTACGGGTAAATCAGCTAAGCTGTCTATATTTTTTTTCAACAAAGCTTCTATACCTTTATCAAAATCAACATAAAAATTAAAAGTGATGTTTTGGATATAAGGAGGACCGGCGTAATAATGAGAGTTAGCTTGAAAGGTGTAACTTAAAATTTGTCCGCTAGCATCTTTTTGAAATTTTTCAAAAAGATATGGTCCAGTACCGATAGGTTTTAAATTATAATCAGCCAAAACAAAACTTCTAGGAGAAACATTCTGCCAGATATGCTTGGGCATGATTTTAAGGGTGAGATTTTGTAAAAATGGTTCGTAGGGATTTTTTAAAGAGAATCTGACTATGCTATCAGACACTTTTTCCGCAATAACACCTTGCCAATTGTATTTCAAAGGACTTTGATACTCAGCATCTTGGATAGCTTCAATAGTAAAGATAACATCATTAGCTGTAAAAGTTTCTCCGTCATGCCATAAGATATCGTCTTTGAGATAGATAGTATAGATTTTACCATCTGGGCTAATTTCAGATTTTTCAGCTAGATCAAATGAAAGCTTGCCATCAGAACTCATTTTGAATAAACCATTGTAAACAAGCTCAGATAAATCTCTGTCAATGTCATTGTCTTGGATTAAAATAGGGTTAATGAAATGAGGGCTACCTACTGTACCTATTGTCCAAGAGCCTCCTTGTTTAGGAACAGCAATTGTAATTTTAGAAATACCATTTGATATTAAGAAAAATAAACCGATAAGAAATAAAACAGCTAAAATTAAGGCTGTTCTTTTTTCAGCCAAAGTGAACTTTTGCCAAATATTACGTAAGCGAGCAAAAAACATTTAAAAATTTAAAAACTATAAAGGTAAACGTTTGAAATACAAAAAAGATAAAGCTAAAATTATAAAAATTATGCTTAATGCTATGGTAGCACCGAAGATGGTTTTTTCCAAACCTCTACGAGTACCGTAGAACTGACCACCGCCTCCACCAAAAGCAGAACTAAGTCCTCCACCTCTTTGTTGAATTAAAATAAGACCAATAAGGACAATACCTATTATAATCTGTGCTAATTCTAATATTTTAATCATGTTTATTAATTTTTAAAAAAGTATGAATTATAGAACTGATAATGCTGATAACGAAAGTAGCAATAATTAAGCTAGAAGTTTGACTAATGTTTATTATCCCTGGGAAGGCTGCCATAGAGGCTTTTAAGATCAAAACATTGATAACTAAGCTTAGAAGTCCCAGAGTCAACCAGATTAAAGGTTTTAAGAAGAATTGGATAACAGGTTTGATGGTAGCACTGATTAGAGCTAAAACAAAGCTTAATTCTAAAAGAGGAATAAAACCGCCTTTTAATTCAAAACCTTTCAAATATAGACTACAGAGGTAAAGCGCTAAGGCGCAACCAGCTGTTAAAATGCAGATTTTCAATAAAAGCTTTAACATTTACATATATTACTGTTTTAATGAGAAAAAGCAAGCCTAGTTAATTAGTAACCCCTACGATGGGTAATAAGTTGTGTCCATTCATTTCCGTAGGGATGGGAATATCAAAAATTTTTAAAATAGTAGGAGCAATATCGCTGATGACTCCATCGACGCTTCTTTCTTGATTGTTTGTCATTTCTGGTGATCTAGGGTTAGCTAATTTAAATTGGTCATGAATTAAATAGAAAGGTACTGGGCTAATGTCGTGTTGAGTTTGGGGTCGTCCTGTAAAAGGATCCATTATTTTTTCTATATTACCATGATCAGCGGTAATGATCAAAATAACATCATTTTTTTGACAGGCTGCCATAACCTTACCTATTTCTCCATCTAAAAATTCAGCACAGCTGATAGCAGCGTCAAAATTACCAGTATGACCAATTAAATCAGCATTGGCATAATTAACAAAAATGAAATCATATATTTTTTCATCCATGGCTTGGCAAAGACGCTCAGTAATCACAGGCGCCATGAGTTCGACATTTTCTTCATGATGCAAGGTTTTTGCTGAAGGCACAATGACCCAATATTCTCCAGAATATGGTTTTTCTTTTAAGCCATTAAAAAAATATGTAGCATGAGCGTATTTTGCAGATTCAGCTAGATGTAATTGTCTTTTACCATTTTCAGAAAGTACTTGCGACAAAGAATGTTCTACTATTTGTTTGGGAAAAGCTACTGGGATACTGTTAGTAGAATCTATCTCAGTCATAGAGGTAATATATAGGTTAGCGGGTTTTAAAGCTGGAAATTTATTAAAATCATTTTTGATAAAAGGTTCTAAGATTTGTTTAATACCATCTTCTCTAAAATTAAAGAAAAACACAGAATCATTTTCTTTGATAGTACCCCAATTTTTGTCTTGACCTTCTTCTACGATTAGAACTGGCTCGATGAATTCGTCGGTTATTTCTTTTTTATAGCTATCTATTAAATATTGTTCTGGGTCAGCAGCAATAGCTCCCTCTCCTTTAATAGCTAAATTCCAAAATCTTTGTAAGCGTCCCCAGTTTTCTTCGTGATCCATACCATAGAAACGACCGCAAAGGCTAGCAATTTTACCTACACCTCTGTTTTTAAGATCTGTTTGTAATTTTTTAATAAGTTCTAATCCATCGTTAGGAGGTGCATCTCTGCCATCAGTAAAAAGATGCAAACGGAGATTTTTAATATTGTTTTTTTTAGCAGCATCTATTAAAGCTACGATATGATTATAAGCACTGTGAACATTACCGCTAGTAAGTAGTCCGATAATGTGACAAGCGGTACTTTTTTCTTTAGCTTTTTGAAAGATGGAGCTAATAGCAGGATTGGTAAAAAAAGAACCATCGTCAATAGCCATGTTGATTCTAGGATAATATTGGTAAATGATTCTGCCTGCGCCAATAGCTAAATGACCAACTTCACTGTTGCCTTCTTCTTGCCAAGGTAATCCTATGGCAATACCAGAGGCTTGTAAGCTGGTAAAAGGATAATAGGATTTAATTTTATCTATATTAGGTAATTTAGCTTGAGCGATAGGATTAGACATGTTTTTTTCACCTATACCCCAGCCATCCAAAAGTAATAAACAGATTTTTTTAGAATTCATTTTTAAAAATATTTTATCTGCGTAGTATTCTATAACATTTTTTTGTTTTTGACAAAGATTTATCAATCATATATATTGGAAGTGTTAGTAATGTCGATTATTATAGTTTGGAATTATCAACTTAAACATTAGAACGCTGTTTTGCAAACAGATTTTATAATTTGATGAACAAATTGGCGTTCGCCAACAAAAAATATGACAGGAAACACCATAATAGTTGGCTTGGTTTTAAGCGCTGTTGGATTTTTCTTAGGATATCTCATCCGCCAGCAGATAGCTAAAAGTCAGTCCAATTCGATCGAAGCTAAGCTCACTTTGAAGATTCAGCAATCTAAAGATGAAGCAAAAGAAATCATCTTGGATGCCAAGGATAAGTCAGTAAGATTGTTAGAAGAGATTAAGGTTGAAGAAAAAAAGAGAAAAGAACTTTTAGACAAGAATGAAGAAAGAATTTTGCATAGAGAAGAGCTCATGGATAAGAGGCACACAGAGTTAGATAGTCGTAGTAAGGATTTAGAAGCAGCAGTAGAAAAGGTTAAGGCTTTTAAATTAGATTTAGACAAGATGCGTCAAAGTGAGAATGAGAGTTTAGAAAAAATTGCTCATTTAAGCCAAGATGAAGCCAAAGAAGAATTGTTAAAAAGAATAGAAAGTAATAGCAAAGAAGATTTAACTCAATCTTTAAAAAAATTAGAAGGTGTCAGACGTGCAGAATTAGAAAAAAAGGCTCAAGAGATTATGAGTTCTGTTATGCAACGTTATGCTCGTTCTAATATTAGCGAAATGACTACTTCTACTGTAGTTTTACCTTCAGAAGATTTAAAAGGAAAAATTATTGGTAGAGAAGGTAGAAATATTAGACATTTTGAAAAATTAACAGGCGTTGAAGTTATCATTGACGAAGCACCTGAAGCTATTTCACTTTCATCTTTTGACCCTGTTAGAAGAGAGATAGCTAAATTAGCTTTAGAAAAATTAATTGTAGATGGTCGCATTCAACCAGCGCGTATTGAAGACAAAATATTAGAAGCTCAAAAAGAAATTAAAGAAAGAACTGAAAAAGCAGGAGAAGAAGCTGTATATGAGATAGGGGCTTTAAATTTACCACCTGAGATAGTATATCTTTTGGGACGTTTAGCATATCGTACTAGTTATGGTCAAAATGTTTTGCTCCATTCTATAGAAGTAGCTACTTTTAGCCGTATGTTAGCTGCTGAATTAGGTGCTAATGTAGATATAGCTAAAACAGCTGGTTTGTTACATGACATTGGTAAAGCCGTAGACCATGAGATAGAAGGAGCACATTTAGAATTGGGTATTAAGATCTTACAGAAATACAATATCAGACCTGAGATTATCAAAGGCATGCAATCTCATCATGAAGATTTTCCTACAGAAACGATAGAAGCTGCTATTGTAAATACCGCAGATGCTTTATCAGCAGCTAGACCAGGAGCACGTAGAGAAACTTTAGAAAAATATATTAAACGATTAACAGATTTAGAAAGAATTGCTACATCTTTTGAAGGTGTAGAAAAAGCCTATGCTATTCAAGCAGGTAGGGAATTGCGTATCTTTGTTTTTCCAGACAAGATTGATGATCTAGGTGCCATGAAGTTAGCTAGAGATACAGCGAATAAGATAGAAGCGGAAGTTAACTATCCAGGAGAAATCAAAGTCATGGTTATTAGAGAAACCAGGGTAATAGAATTTGCCAAATAATTGTGGATTACAAGTTTGCTTTATCTAAGCCAGATTTGGTATAATAAGAGCAAATAAACATTAAAACCCTGAGTTTTAAAGGTCGAGATCAGGGTAAAAAACAAAATTAATTTTAATATATTAAATAATATGACCAAAGAAAACTTAGCAGAAATTGTAGTAGCTAAGCTAGAATGTTCTAAGAAAGACGCTGCTGAATTAATTAATGAAATTTTTGATGGTATAGCAAAAACCTTGTCTCACGAAGAAGATGTTACAGTAACAGGTTTTGGTACCTTTACTGTTAAAAGAAGGGCTGCTCGTATGGGTGTTAACCCTAGGACTGGAGAAAAAATCAGCATTGCTGCTACTAAAGTGCCTAAATTCAAAGCAGGCAAAGGTTTGAAGGATGCAGTAAAATAGATTTAAATACATTGGTTTTCAAAAACTCTGCAAATTGCAGAGTTTTTGTTTTCCTTATTCTGTTTTAGTATCGTCTTTTTGTTTCTCAGCCAAACTTAATATGATATGTCTTGATTTTCTATCTAAGGAAATAATGGTAAATGGATATGTTTGGTCTATAGCTAACTCATCTGTTTTTTCAACAGAATGAGGGTGTTTGTAGATACCAATAATATCAGGTTCTAACTCTACTAAATATCCAAAATTGCCTTGATGAGCTACTTTGCCTGGATAGGCTTCTCCTACTTGGTATTTTTTCTCTATTTCTTCCCAAGGATCAAGCTTTAAAGTTTTGAGAGACAAGGAAACGCGATTGTTATCCATGCTGATAATTTGAGCTTTAATGCTCTCTCCTTCTTTAATAAATTCAGAAGGATTAGCTACTAACTTATAATCAAATTCGGAAATATGAACAAGACCATCTATAGAAGGATCACCAAATTTTACAAAAGCTCCAAAGTCAGTAATTTTAGAGACAACGCAATCAACGATATCGTTTATTTTGTATTGTGCAATTAAATCTTTGATATCTCCGTATTCAGCTGCTTTTTCTGAGAGAATTAATTTTTGACTATTAGGTTCTACGTCTAGAATTTTAACTTTAAATTCTTGCCCTATTAATTTTTTTAATTCTTCAGCTACACGTTCCTTTTCTCCACCTTCTACTTTGGGATAATGATTGCTGGTTAATTGTGAAGCAGGTAAAAAACCTTTTAATCCTAAAACTTCAGCCATGAGCCCACCGGAATTAGAATCTACGATTTTAACGCTGGTAACCTCGTTGTTTTTGGCCATTTCTTTTAAAATTTGCCAATTTTTCTCCTTACTGATGTCTTTTAGAGACAATTCAACAAAACCGTCGTCATTTTCGTCTTCGTTAACTCTAGCAGAAACAAGATCTCCTGGTTTCAAGTCTTTTATGGTATCTTTGGCTTTAAAATATTCTTCACCACGTACGATACCCGTACCTAAAATCCCGAGATCTACAAAAAGGCAACGGTTCTTTTTTTCTAAGACCGTACCTTCTACCAGCTCGCCAGGCTTTTGCCGGCTCTGGGCACTAAACAAATTGTTAGTTTTTTTAAACATAGTGCCGGAGGAGTGAATCGGACACTCGACGCAATGCTCTTCAGGCATTCGCTCTACCACTGAGCTACTCCGGCTAATATGGCTTAAAATTTAGATTGTGTTTATTCTAACCATAATTTGAAAAAAATTCAAGATTATGGACAAATGTGGGCGCATCCCGATTCGGACGGGAGGCCTTCTGCGTGTAAAGCAGACGCTCTAACCAGCTGAGCTATGCGCCCGTAAAATTAAATCTAGCATTTCTTTGTTAAATAGTAAATCTAGGAGTGTAAAAAAGATTTGATTTTTTTGCGACCATGGTAAAAGAAGGTAGCCATTTTATCAATAGTTAAAATGTAAGATTCGGAATAATTTAGATATTTACCACCGTATCTTTTTTTGTAATCTGTTACTTTAGAGTAATCTTTATATATATGAGGATAATCAGAATTGTAAACACCACCAAATGAATATGAGGTACATTTTTTTTCTTGAGCAGTTAAAATAGATTGCCATTGAGCTAAATATGTGGGATTTAATTGTCTGTATTTGTCAGAAGAAGCTCCAAAAACCCAATTAGCTACATTTCCAAAATAGAATACAACATTGATAGCTAAAATTTCGTTTTCGTATTTAGTGATAAAAAGCTCTAAATCAAGGTTAGCTTCATTTTTAAAAAGTGATTCATAATATAAATAAGGATGCAAAGAAAATTTACCTCTTTCACTAGTTTCCAACATTAATTTATAGAAAACATCTAAATAATTAAAAATTTCTTTGCCTAAGATTTTTTCAACAATAATGCCTTTGTGTTCTGCTTGCTTGATATAATATCTATTGTGGGGACGCATTTGGGACAATAATTCATCGGGGGATTGTTTTAGATCAAGAACCCATTCAAATCTAGGTTGAAAATACGAAGAACGATAACTTTCTAAAGGAGCTTTTTGCCATTGTTTGTGTTTTAAAAAATCAATGTTTTGTGGCCAAGGATCAATTCTGATAAACATGACTTTTTCTTTTTTACCGATTTTTTCTATTTCAGAAAGTAAAAAGATTTCTTGGTTTAGAGACAAAGGTTCTTTAATAATAGGACCATGGGGGATATAGAGATATTTTTGATGATAGGGTAAAGGACAAATAATTATCTGACAGCTAGCTAAAATTTTGTTTTCATCTCTGAGTTGATAACGGTTCACAGTTCTATTCATTTGTTTTTGCCAATCACCATAGCTCCAGGATTGCACTAAAGGAGGAAAATCAATAGTCTCAATATACTCATCATAAGATGTTTTATCAGTTATAGACACAAATTTAAAATTGTTTTCTTCTGGATTCATACGATATGATTAACAGTTATATTTTTTAAAAATAATTATGGAAGATATTAAAATGGTAACGATTTGGGTAATTAAACCTATAAATCTATATTTAAATGGTAATTGCCATTTATTTTTGTGATGAGCCTAACTATGGCAGGCATGGATTTGTTTGAAAAAAGGTAGTTGCCTTAATTTGTAGCTCCAGAAAGGAGAGTTATCTATAATATCTATCAAGATAGCACCCATAGCTCCTAAAATAATATTTAGAGCAATAGCTTTTTCTGCTAAATTAGCTAAAAATAATATTAATATTGATCCCAGGATAACATCAGAGAAAATGATTAAATAATTTTTTAATTTTTCCTTTCTTTCTTTTTTATCAAAGCTACCTAAGTCCCAGTGAGGTAAAGCATCAGTTACTAGATGGCTTGTAATACCTAACCCTAGTGCTAAAAATGGGTTTTCAACACAGGAACCAATGGCAGCACCAATAAATAGATGAGCAGTAGCAATCATATTTCCGTATTATATCAAAAAAACAGCATTTGTGTTAGAGACGCCTAGATTTTAAATATTTTAATTTTAGTGGACCCGAGGGGAGTCGAACCCCTTGCCTCATGCATGCCATGCATGCGCTCTAACCAAATGAGCTACGGGCCCAATGCAAATTATCATATCATCATTATTCTTTATTTTCAAGGGCAGATGTGATATGATTTTTACGATTAAAGATATGTTTTGCCTCCGTAGTTCAACGGATAGAACATCACACTCCTAACGTGATGATGGGGGTTCAATTCCTCCCGGAGGCACTAGCATGGAGATGTGCCTGAGTGGTTGAAGGGGCCGCACTCGAAATGCGGTATCTGCGTAAGCAGATCGGGGGTTCGAATCCCTCCATCTCCGCAAAGCTTTAAATTAAAAATCAATATGATAAAAATAATAAATAAAATTCCTGTTCATTCTCGTTGGAAGTTAGCTATAAAAACTATCCCTTTTGTGATAGTTATTGTTTTATTCAAATTTGCTGCTCATTATTTTGGATATGAATTTTTAGCACTAAACTCTTTATTTACAGCCATTATTTCAGCTAATATATTTTTAATTGGTTTTTTAATATCTGGTATTTTAGTTGATTATAAAGAAGGAGAAAAATTACCTGGCGATTTATCTGCTAGCATGGAAGCAATGGGTGATGAAGGGTTTATTATTTATAAAAACAAAAAAAGCCAAGAAGCAAAAAATTATTTGCATAAATTAGCTCAGTTTAATAAATCGCTGATAGATTGGTTTTATAAAAAAGAAAGAACAGAAAATCTGATGAAAAAATTATTTTCTTTTAATGATGATTTCCTTGCTTTTGAGAATCAAACACAAGCAAATTTTATTGTTCGTTTGAAACAAGAGCAAAATTCAATTAGAAAGATGATCAATAGGATTCATACTATCAGAGAAACTTCATTTTTGGGCACTGGATATGCTATAGCTGAAATTATAACCTTTATTCTTGTAGTAGGATTGATTTTTATAAAAATGGATCCATTTTATGAAAGCGTTTTCTTTATTTCTTTTGTTAGTTTTATTCTGATTTATATGATTTATTTTATCAAAGATTTGGATAATCCTTTTGGATATAGCAAAGAAGAGAATCTAGTTGAAGAAGTATCTTTAAAGCCAATCTTAGATAGCGAAAAGAGAATAAGCGGGTATTGCCAGCAATTGGATGATTTAAAATAAGCTGATTTTTAAAGAGGTAATAAAAAGTATTTTATTTTTAAATGTCAATATAATTGACATCTTGTGTTTGACTTTTTGACATTTCTATCTATAATGGAAGTATGATTATTAAATATGCAAAACTGATTAAAGAAGCGAGATTAAAAAAGGGTTTTTCTCAATTTGATTTAGCTCTAAAATTAGGTATTTCTCGTACATCATATATCAGTATTGAACAGGGCAAAAGGGAGTTAACTATTGGGGAGTTTAAAAAACTGTCTGATATTTTAGGTATTTCTTTTAATGAGCTCGAAGGAGGAGAGTCTCCTAATTACGAAAAGTACAAACAAATGATGCTGGCTTTCTTAAGAACAGAAAAAAATATTTCAAAAACAAAACTTGCGAAATTAATGTACCTTGCAGATGCAGGTTGGTTTTATTATCATCTACAGAGCATGAGTGGAATGCAATATAGAAAGATTCAATATGGGCCTGTAGCAGATTCATACTTTCGTATTTTAGATGAGCTATATGAAAATGGGCAGATTGAGATAGAACAAACAAAAGATGGTGCTATGTTGGTATCGCAAACTAGAGCAGGTGCAAAAAATAGCTTATCTGAAATAAAAAAAGAAGAATCAGAACTTATAAAAAATATTGGGAAAAAATGGAAAGATAAAAAGACTAAAGAAATTGTAGAATTTACTCACAATCAGCTCCCGTATCTATGCGCTAATGACAATGATGTTATTTCTATTGGTTTGATAACCCAAGAAGACCCCCATGAATATTATTAATAAATATGAAATATTTTTTGAGCCTTTTGTAGAAAGACACTTTATAAAAACATTTGCTAAAAAATATAAAGGTGCTTGGGATGTTACGTTTTCATCTTTAAAAGAAGAGTTTACGTTTTTTGATGTTTTGTTTAATAAAAGTATTGCAGAAACTATCATAGATTCTAAGGAAATAAAGATTTGTAAAACAGAATTTAAAATTTCCGGTACCCAAGAATCTCGTCACGGCTCAGGCGACAGATGCATCGTAGCTATCCATAAAAACACAAACAAAATTTGTGTTTTGCTTGTCTATAATAAGAATGATTTAAGCAATAGCAACGAGACAGCAGTGTGGAAAAAATTGATTAAAGGAAATTATTTAGAATATTTAGATATCTTCTAAATAATTTTTTAATTGCTTATATTAGGCAATATCGGGCTAGGCGCCTGTCCGTGTTTTAAAGTGATAAAAATAATTTCTGGTCTGACGAAAAAACGAATAGGTAAAGTCACTGTACCAATGCCTTTGGACACAATAATTTCCATGTTATTTTTTCTAATAATTCCTGTTTTAATATTTTTACCGTAAACAGATGGGTAGATAGACCAAAGACCAAAGAGAGAGACTTGCCCTCCATGGGTATGTCCTGAGAGCATGAGATCTATTCTATCTAATTCTTCTGGCGTAAGTTCATCTGCGTAGTCAGGATTATGGGATAACAAAATAGAAAAATCATTGATTTTTAAATTTGATAAAGTGAAAGATAAATCCTGTTTGTCTGATAAATAATCACCAACACCTCCAAGTTTTATTTTATCTTCTCCAATATTTAGCCATAAAGCAAAATTATCCAAGAGAGTTATGTTATTTTCTTTAATTTTTTGTTTGATAGATTCTCCACTAGACCAAATATCATGATTGCCTAAGACAGCATAACTACCATAACGTGTTTGTATGTTTTTTAATTCTGCAAAACAATCATTGATATATTTTTCTCCATATTGGATATAATCTCCGGTTAAAACAGCTAAGTCAGGATTAAGATAATTGACAGTGGTTACCAACCCCTTAACACGGCTAATAGGGAAATATGGACCGCAATGTATGTCAGATAAGAAAGCTATGCTTTTGTTATCAAAACCAACAGGAATTTCTTCACTGTAAATATCTATACGATGAACATTAAGCCAGAATGGTTCTATAAAAAAATAAAAACCAGTTAATATTACAAGAAGAAGAAAGATTTTTTTAGCTGAGATACTTTTTTTACTCATATCTATATATTATGCCTGAAATTCTCATTTTTTCAAATTTTCTTGAACTTATGTGATTTTAGTTGTAGTATATAAATACTTTTAAAAGAGGGAGGGTTGGCAGAATGGCAATGCGCTGGTTTTGAAAACCAGTGGGCGTAAGCCCTTGCAGGTTCGAGTCCTGTGCCCTCCGCACCAATATATATATGAAAAAAACAGAAAAGAAAAATTTAATAATTAGACCTCCAGTAGTGGTAGTCATGGGACACATTGATCATGGCAAGACCACTCTTTTGGATTACATTAGAAAAACCAAGGTAGCGGAAAAAGAATCAGGAGCTATTACTCAGCATATTGGGGCATATGAATTAGAAGTAAAATTGCCTAATTCTGATATTAAAAGAAAGGTTACTTTTTTAGATACCCCGGGTCATGAAGCTTTTACAGAAATGAGAGAACGCGGAGCTTGGGTAGCTGATATTGGTATTTTAGTGGTAGCTGCTGACGAAGGTGTTAAAATTCAAACTAAAGAAGCTATAGATATTATTTTAAAAACAAAATTACCATTTTTAGTAGCTATTAATAAGATAGACAAGTCAGAAGCTAACGTGGAAAAAGTTAAGCGTGAGTTATCAGAAAATGGTGTAATGGTAGAGGGTTGGGGTGGTCAGGTACCTTGTTTAGAAATTTCAGCTAAAAATGGGCAAGGAGTTGATCAATTATTAGAAATGATTGCACTCATGGCAGAAATGGAAGATTTAAAGGCTAACCCTTGTGAAGGTGCCCAGGGCGTAGTGATAGAATCATATTTAGATTCCCATCGTGGTTATACAGCTACTTTATTAATCTTGTCAGGCACATTACGTAAAGGAGATGATTTAATTTTAGGAAAAGTTACAGGTAAAATTAAAGTTTTAGAAAATTTTAGAGGAGAACCTATGGAAGACGCTACTTTTTCTTCCCCGGTAATAGCAGTGGGTTTTAATGATTTGCCTCAGGTAGGTCAAAAATTTTATGCTGGAGATCAAAGAGAATATTGCATATTAGGAGAAAATGAAAAAATTGTTTGTGTAGATATTCAATATCTTGGAGAAGATGAATGTGTGGAAAAAATACCTTTAGTTATTAAAGCTGATGTGTTGGGTTCCATAGAAGCATTGATATCAACGTTAACTAATTTATCTAAAGAATTAAATGTTAAATTTGTTGTTATCAAAAACGAAGTAGGTGATATCGGAGAAACTGATTATAAATTAGCAGAAACTAGTGGGGCTATTATCTTAGGTTTTAGAGTTAAAATCAGACAAGAACTTAAGGTTATAATATCTAATTCTAATACCATAGTATTAGTAGGCGACACCATTTATGAATTGTCTGATAATTTAAAAAAAGATATTGTTGATAAACGTAATTTAAAAGATACAAGGGTAGTTATAGGTAAATTAAAGGTTTTAGCTATATATAATAATAGCAAAGGAGACCAAGTGATAGGAGGAGAAGTGATAGAAGGTAAATTAGAAAAAAAAGGTAGCATTGATATTTTAAGAGGAGAAGAAAAGATAGGATGTGGAACAATTGTTAACCTCCAGCTTAATAAGACGGATATGGTAAGTGTGAGTACTCCGAATAAATGTGGCTTAGTGATATCTACTAAAATGATATTTGAGGTAGGAGATATTTTAGAATATTTTAAGATAGAAAAGCATTAAAATGTCTAAAAGAACAGACCAAGTTTCAGAGTTGATTAAAAGAGAACTTTCTAATATTATAGTAAAGGATTTTGATTGTCCTAACGGAGTTTTAATCACAATCACAGAAGTAGATGTTAGTATTGACTTTGAAAACGCTAAAGTGTTAATTTCTATATATCCGGAAAACGTGAGTTCTAAGGTTATAAAAGATCTAGACAATCAGATAAACGAATTTCAGAGTATGCTTTTTAAGCGTTTAAAAATGCGTATTGTACCTAAGCTTTTTTTCAGATTAGATGATCGCTTGAAAACAGCAGATGAGGTTGAAAAAATAATTGAAAAAATACATAATTAAAACATGGCCACGTGGCGAAGCAGCTAACGCAGCGGTCTGCAAAACCGCGATTCGTGGGTGCAAATCCCACCGTGGCCTCAAAATTTAATATTTTGCCCAGGTGGTGAAATTGGTATACACGAAAGACTTAAAATCTTTTGCTCGCAAGGGCTTGTGGGTTCGATTCCCACTCTGGGCACCAAAAACCTTTAATATATGTAATTAATATTTCTTATTGTATTAATTATATTTTGTTTGACAGCATTTTATTATTTGCTATACTAGAGACATAAAGTGCCGCAAGGCTCCGAGAAACCCCGCTTTTTTAGCGGGGTTTCGAGTTCTAGAGGGAAGATTTCAGTCTTTGTTTCATTTTTCTGAATAAAAATCTTTAATAGAATTTTTTATCATTTTTATGTTATTTTCTAATTTTATATCTTTGTGCTTTTAAAAGATAAAGCGTGGGATGGTTTTTTTGGAGGGTACATTTTAATCTTATTATATTGCGTGTTCTTGTTTGTTATTTAATATTTTAGTATAATTAGGTTGTAAGATATACTTTTTAAAATTATTAAATTTTTGATATGGTAGTAACAAAGAAAAAGATTTTAATCATTGAAGATGAAAAACCTATTGCTCGAGCGTTAGAGCTTAAATTTATGCATGCTGGATTTTCTGCACAGAGTGTTATTAACGGTGAAGAGGGAATAGCACTATTACAGAAAAATACGTTTGATTTGGTTTTACTTGATTTAGTAATGCCTAAGATGGATGGTTTTCATGTGTTAGAGCAGATAAAGGAATTAAAATTAAATACTCCAGTTATCATTCTATCTAATTTAAGCCAAGCAGAAGATGAAAAAAAGGCTAAACAATTAGGTGCCCGTGATTTTTTTATAAAATCAAACATACCCATCGCTAACATCGTAGAGCGTGTTAAAAATATTCTTAAATAATAATATGCGTATAAAAGAAGACCAACTGAAGAAAATTCTTCTTCAAAGCAACTATGTCACCGAAGAAGAAATTGTTAAAGCAGAACAATATGCTAAAGAACATCAAACAACTCTAGACGCATATTTCTTTACAGAGAGTATTTTAACTAAAGATTTATTAGGTCAGGCAATAGCGGAATCATTCAAGGTTGAATACATTGATCTTAATTCTAATCTACCGTCAAGCGAACAAGTATTAAAAATATCAGAAGAAATCGCAAAAAAATTCCGCGTAGTATTATCTAGTGAGAAAAAAAATGTTTTGATTATTACTACTGATGATCCAGAGCAAAAAGACCTTCTAACAGAATTGAATAAGGTTTTTCCTGATAAAAAAATCATTATTGCTTATTCATTACCAGAAGATATTGATGCAATTTTTATTTATTACCAAAAACCATTAGAAACTCGTTTTTCAAAAATTATAGCAAATCAAAAACGGGTAGCACCAGAAATTTTAGATGAGATTTTCTCCGATGCGTTGGTATATAATGCTTCTGATATTCATTTTGAACCTCAAAATAAAGATATATTAGTACGATTTCGTATGGATGGAGTCTTACGTGAAGCAGGACGTATTCCTAAGGAATATTACGAGAATATTTTAAATAGAATTAAAGTAGTAAGTGGTTTGAGAATCGATGAGCATTTTGCAGCTCAAGATGGCTCTATGCGTTTTGAAAAAGATGGCAGGATAATTGATTTACGTACTTCTATTGTGCCTACGGTTGAAGGTGAAAAAATTGTTTTACGCGTATTGTTTGCCTACATCCAAGGATTAGCCTTAGGCGACTTAGGACTATCAGCTGGAGACCAAGAAAAATTAGAAGAAGCTGTCAAAAAACCATTTGGTATGATTTTGGTAACAGGACCTACTGGTTCTGGTAAAACTACTTCTTTGTATGCGCTTTTAAAAATTCTTAATCAACCAGATGTAAATATCACTACTATAGAAGACCCAGTGGAATATAAGATGTTAGGAGTTAATCAAATTCAAACTAATTTGCAAACTAACCTTACATTTGCCAAAGGTTTACGCTCTATTGTCCGTCAAGATCCAGATATTATCCTTGTTGGTGAAATCAGAGACGAAGAAACGGCAGAAATTACCGTTAACGCAGCATTAACTGGTCATTTGTTGCTTTCTACTTTTCATGCTAATGATGCTGCTACAGCTATTCCTCGTTTGTTAGATATGCAAGTTGAGCCTTTTTTGTTAGCTTCAACATTAGAAATAATTATTGCGCAAAGGTTAGTAAGAAAGATTTGCGAGAAATGCAGGTATAGTGTGGATATGACACAATTAGAGCTTTCAAAAAAATTAAAATCAAGCAAACAATTCTTTAAAGAAAAAACTGTTACTTTGTATCAAGGTAAAGGTTGCCCAGATTGTAATAATAGTGGGTATAAGGGACGTATTGCTATTTTTGAGTTTGTTCAGATAACACCAGAAATGGAAAATTTAATTTTAAAAAGTCCGTCTACTCAACAGATTTGGAAATTAGCGCACGAACAAGGATCGCATACTCTTTTTGAAGATGGCATTGAAAAAGTAAAAAATGGTGTTACTACATTAGAAGAGCTTTTGCGTGTTGCAGAGCCACCTGATATTAATAATACCTATGATCAAGAATAAAACAAGTCGTTTAAATAGGTTAGCTACTTTAGGTACTGGGCGCGATAGAGACTATTTTATCGAAAATTTAAGTCTTTTAATCGCTTCAGGTATGCCTATTTTAGAAGCTCTGGGAGCGATTATTGTGGAGGTACGTTCAAAAAACATGCGTCTTATTATTACTCGGATACAAGAAGCCATAGAAAGTGGCTCTACCCTTTGGCGTGCTCTAGATGATTGTTATATCTTCCCTCCTCATGCCATATCATTGATTCGTATTGGCGAAGAGTCAGGCAAGCTTTCTGAAAATTTAAAAGTAGTTGGTAAGCAACAGGAAAAGGATAGAATGTTTCAATCCAAAGTACGTTCAGCCATGATGTACCCAGTTTTTGTTTTATCCCTTACTCTTATAGTTGGCGTAGGTATTGCTTGGTTTATTCTACCAAAATTAGCTTTGGTTTTTTCCCAGCTCAAATTACAGTTACCTTGGATAACAAAAATGCTTATTGGTGCGGGCACATTTTTAGGTGAACATGGTGTCGTAGTGATGCCAATATTTTTGATATTATCAGTATTAATTATTTATTTTGTTTTTTATTTCCCAAAAACAAAAACTATTGGTCAAACTATTATTTTTTGGGCACCAGGAATTAATGATTTAATTAAACAGGTAGAATTAGCTCGTTTTACATATTTACTTGGCACTTTACTTAATGCTGGCTTACCCGTTGTTCAAGCTATTGGTTCGGTAGAACAAGCTACCTTTTTTCCTCAGTATAAGAAGTTTTACACTCATTTGAAAAAAAACATTGAAGAAGGATATTCTTTCCAAAAAAGTTTTAATAGTTACAACAAACTTAATCGTTTAATTCCCATGCCTGTTCAACAGCTTATTGTTGCTGGTGAAAAATCAGGAACATTACCAGATACCTTATTAAAAATTAATGAAAATTATGAAGTTAAAATAGATACCACCACTAAAAATCTAGCTGTGATTTTAGAACCTATCTTGTTAGTCATTGTTTGGTTAGGCGTGGTAGCAGTAGCTTTAGCAGTGATTTTACCTATCTATAATCTTATTGGTGGCTTTAACACTGATCCGCAAATGCAAAAACAATCTCCTTCAGTGATAGAGCAAATAATGACTCCGTCTACTACTGAAGAAATTATTTTAGAACCAAAAATAGAAAACATTACTAATCTCAGTATTCTTTCTAATGATGCAGGATATTTAAATGTACGCAGTGAACCATTATTAAGTAGCGAAATCGTATTACGAGTTATACCAGACGAAATATATCAATATGTTAACGAAAAAGACGGTTGGTACGAAATTATTTTATCAGATGGTACTTCTGGATGGGTGTTTGGACAATATGTGAAAATTTTATGATATGAATAAGAGGAACAAACAGCCTGGGTTTACTTTGTTAGAAATATTATTATCAATAGCTATCATAGCTATCATTGCAGGTATAGGCATTCCTATTTATCAATCTTTTCAAGTAAGAAACGATATTGATATTGCTGCTGCAGCATATGTTCAGAATCTTCATCGCGCTCAAGCTCTTAGCCAAGCAGTAGATGGTGACACAAGCTGGGGCGTGTATGCTGTAAGCGGGAGTATAACACTTTTTAAAGGTACGAGTTATGCAGCGCGTGACATAACTTATGATGAGATATTTAATGTATCAAATAGTATTGTGCTGTCAGGTATTTCAGAAATTGTTTTTTCAAAATTTACAGGTTTACCACAAACCACGGGTACAATTATTCTAACTTCTATTAACAACGAAAATAGAAATATTACAATCAATGCAAAAGGCATGGTCAATTATTAAAAATAGATCCTGTAAAAAAAATATTAAGTCAGCAGGATTTTTACTCGTAGAAGTAATTCTAGCCAGTTCTATTTTTGTATTATTAGTAACAGCTTTTGTAGGCGTATATCTTTATGGGCAAGAATCAACAATGTTAGCTGGCAATCGCGCACGAGCTACAATGTTAGCTGAAGAAGGATTGGAAGCTGTAAGAAATATTAGAGATGCTGATTTTGTTAATCTTACAAATGGTACTTATGGCTTAACAACTACTAATCATCAATGGAATTTATCAGGTTCGCAAGATGTTACAGATATTTTTACAAGACAAATTATTATTTCTACAATTGATACAAATAGGAAATTAGTAACAGCTAATGTTATCTGGCAACAGAATCCTCAAAGAACTGGTTTAGTTTCTTTAGTTACGCGTTTTTCTAATTGGCAAATTAGCATAACTACCATTACAACTTGTGATGAATATGCTATTCAACAAGGATATGAATCTGGCATATGCAGGCAAAATACTAGGCAATGTTCCAGATATCATGAGACATATTTACATGATGGAGACCAATATTGTGTTGGTAGTCCGTCAGGAGATACTTGCTGTGCGAGACAATAATTATTATGAAATTACAAATTACAAATTATAAAAAACAGTCTAACAAAGGGTTCACCCTTATAGAGCTTTTATTGTATGTTAGTATTTCAGCAGCATTGATATTGGCTATTTCTATTTTTTTTTCATTGCTTTTACAATCAAGAATTAAAAATCAAACAATGAGCGAGGTAGAACAGCAAGGTTTAAAAATTACACAGCTTATCACTCAAACTGTTAGAAACGCTGGCATTATTAATTCTCCTAGCCAAGGAAATGTTGCTGCAACGCTTTCTATTAATACTTATACAGCTATAAACAATCCTACAATATTTGATTTAGCCAGTGGTATTATACGTATTAAAGAAGGATCAAGCTTAGCCATAGCTCTTTCTAACAGTCATATAATAGCCTCTGATTTTTTATTTGAAAATCTTTCTCGCACAAACACTCCTGGGACTATTCGATTTCAATTTAGGCTTACATATGTAAATCCAGAGAATAGAAATGAATATTCTTTTTCAAAAATATTTATTGGATCAGCAACTTTACGTCAACCATAACAATATGATTACTTTACAGAATAAAAAGTGCTATAATAAAAAAGATAGAGGTTACATTACGCTAATGAGCGTTTTAATAATTAGTGCTGTCGGGTTAGCTATTGCAATTTTCTTGATATTATTTGGATTAGGATCATCGCGGTCAAGTTTCGCGATAGAACAATCTAATCAAGCTAAAGCATTAGCTAACGCTTGTGCTGAAGAAGCACTTCAACAAATACGGGGCTTAACGTCATATATAGGTAGTGGTAATCTTACCTTAGGTCGAGGCGTTTGTGGTTATACCGTCACTAGCCAAGGTAGTCAGAACAGAACTATCACTGCTTCTGGCACAGTGGGCACTATTATTAGAAAAGTAAATATCATTATCAATGATATTGAACCAAAGATTCAAGTAGTATCGTGGCAAGAGGTTGCAGACTTCTAAAAAATTTAATATAATACAATTAACAATTAAAAAATAATTTATAAAAAAAATTATGAAAAAAATACGTTCTAGTCAAGGTGGATTTACTTTATTGGAAATCCTACTCGTAGTAGCAGCCATAGCTATTTTAGCTGGCATTGTTATCATAGCTATTAACCCAGGCAAACAGTTGGGTGATACTAAAAATGCTCAACGTCGTGCTGATGTCAACTCCATCTTAAATGCCGTGTATCAATATTCTTTGGATAACAATGGTACATTACCAGCCACTATTAGCACTACTCAAATTGAAATTTGTAAAACTAGTGGTACTTGTACTGGTTTAGTAGACCTTGGTGTCGTGACCCTTAATGAGAAATACATTACAGCAATCCCAACTGATCCTACAGGTAGCTCCACTAATGGTGCTGGCTATGAGATCAAAAAGTCAGCTAATGGTCGTATTACTGTTGTAGCTCCAGATGCTGAACAAGGTGCCACCATTACAGTTACTCGTTAACAATATCAAAAATATTGTTTAAAGAATTGGTCTTATTTTTTCATGTTCTAAGATAAAATTGATAGAAAGATTAAGATAATTTAATAAATTAATATGAAAAAAATAACCACCATATTGGCAGTCGTCATTCTAGTGATTGTTGTCATAGGAGGGTTATTTTTTTATAAGCAATTTCAACTAAAAAACTTAGGAGAGATTACTTATGGTTGGAATACTTGGCCAGGAGTATTGCCTTATCTCGTAGCTTATGATCAAGGTTTTTTCAAAGAAGAAGGATTAGATATAAAAATGATTGAAGAAAAAAGCTACGCAGATATGTTAAATGATTTAATAGATGATAAGATTGATTTTTCTGGTGACTTAACTTTAATGGATATTGTGGAAAAAGTTGGTAAGGGGGCTGAATTAAAAGTTGTTTTAGTTACAGATTATTCTAACGGCGCAGATGGTATAGTAGCTAAAAAAGAAATTCAAAATATATCTGAGCTTAAAGGTAAAAAAGTAGCAGTAGAAAAAGGTACTTTAGGTGAGTATTTGTTATATGATGCTTTGGAAAAGAATGATCTCAATTTATCTGATATTTTAGAAATAAATATTTCAGCTCAAGAATCCGCCCAAGCTTTTATTCGCGGAGAAGTTGACGCAGCTGTTACCTATGAGCCGGATTATTCAAAAGCAGTGGAACAAGGCAATGGTTGGCGTATTTATACTTCAGCTGATTCTCCTGGATTGATTATTGATGTTTTGGCTTTTAAAAATGATTTTATAAATCATAATCCGAAAAAAGTGGTAGCAGTAATCAAAGCTTATTTTAAGGCTATGAATTTTATTGAAGTTAACTCTGATCAAGCCTATGAAATAGGCGCTAAATATTTTAAGATTTTACCTAATGAATTTAAAGAACAATATTTAGGTCTTAAACAAGTAAATTTTGAAGACAATCTTAATATGATGTCTTACCGCAATAGTAATGATTCTTTACATTTTCAGATAAAGGATACATATGATTTTTTGAAAGGAAAAAATATCATACAGCAAGAGATTGATTCTACTAAAATTATTGATCCACAATTTATCAGAACAATTAAAATAAATTATAATTAAAGTACCTATGGTTAAAAAAATACTTTTATTTTTCATTATTTTTGCTGTTTTAGGTTTTATTGGTTATCAGTTTTTAATTAAAAACAAGATTCAAATTTCAAATTTACCAATAAAAATTGCTTATAATTACTGGCCTTCTGTTTTTTGGATAGAAATTGCAGGTGAAAAAGGATGGTTTGAAGAAGCAGGTCTTAATGTCGAGCTCGTAGATTATAATAAAAATTGGTATCAATCAAACTCAGATTTAATTGAAGGAAAAATTGATGCTGCTGGCTTATATATGTTTGATGTTGTAATTGCAGAGGAAAAGGGTGCTGATTTAGCTGTTGTTTTAAACGCCGGCGTTAGTTTTGGTTCAGATATATTGGTCGCTAGAAATGGCATTAAAACTATTAATGATTTAAAAGGTAAAAAAATCGGTGTTATGGCAGGATCGTCATATGAGTATGAGCTGAGCGTGGCTTTAGAAAAAGGCAATTTAAAATTATCTGATATTGAAAAAGTAGAAATTAATGGTGAAAAAGCCGTAGAAGCTATTAGCAACAATATAGTAGACGCTATTATGTCTTGGGATCCTTATGCCAGTGATGCTATTAATCAATTGAGTGCTACAAGATTATTTGATACCTCAGAGGTTCCTGGATTAATGCCCGATGTTTTTGTTCTTAAAAAGAGTTTTATAGACAACAGACTAAATGATGTCCAGGCTTTAACAGAAGTATGGTATAGAACTACGGAATTTATAAAAAACAAACCAGATGAAGCTTTTGGTGTTATTGCTAAAAAGTATGGTTATACGTTAGAAGAAGTCAAAGATTTTTCACAAATAGATAAGATTTATGATTTAGATAATAATTTAAAATCATTTGCTTATTCTTCCGATCGATTAAGTTCTTTACATGGTAATATCAAAGATATTAATAATTATTTGATAAATCAAGGTATCTTTCCTGGCAAAGTAGATTCTACAAGAATTTTAGACCCGAGATTTATCAGAAAATTAAATAAATAATCTTACAATATGTCAATCAGATCTAAACTACTTTTGGCAATTATTAGCACGCTTGTAATCATTGGTTCGATTACTGCTTTTGTTTTTTACCAGCAAAACAATCAAATGCTATCAGGGCATGTTAATACTGATACAAAAAAAATTATTAATTATACTTTTCAATTAGTTAATTTTTATTTAGGTCGGGTAGAGAATGATCTTACTAATTTAGCAAAAGATCCCATCATTATTGAAGCCTTACAGACTAAAGATCCTCAAAAGCTTATTCAAGCATCAGAAAAATTAACAATTGTTAATAGAACAATAGATTCACTAGAAAATATCGGGTTGCATGAAGTTGTTGGGTCAAAATGTGTAGCTATTACTGCAGACGATCTTGGTTTATCAACTGTGGGACGTGATTGGTCTGATAGAGATTATTGCCAGGGTATAATAAAGACTAAAACTCCTTATCTCTCTTCGGCTTTTATTAGTGCCGTTAGTAAAAGACCATCTTTAGGATTAGCTATTCCGGTACAAAATAACAAAAAAGAAATGATAGGATATGTTATGGGAGTGATAGATTTGAACGAATTACGTGGTTATTTATGGGATTTACAGGAAGATAGCGCCGTAGATTTGTTAGATCGTTATGGTACTTTGTTTTTTACTACCAAGGAAAAAATAGAGACGCTTGATAATGCACCAAACCTAGCTGAGAGCGAAGTTGTTAAAATTCAGAATAGATTAGCTGAGAATAAAAAAGAAGGATATTTTCAAGATGGAGAAGATTTTATTGGTTATAAATTTAATGATTCTATAACTGTAATTTTTAAACAACCAATCACTAATTTATTAGCTTTTACGAGAACATTAAATTTAACTTTAGTGATTGCTTTATTGTTGGTTATATTTTTAACAATGATTGTTATTGTTTTCTTTGTTGGTAAAATTACTAAAAGAATTTCTCTACTTAGCAAGGTTTCAGAGCGGATTGCCAGTGGAAAGTTTGATATTAATCTAGACAAGAAAGATCTCGCTGCTACGGACGAAACTGGTGTTTTGGCGAGGACTTTTAACGAAATGACTATTAAGCTTAATGATTTTTATAAACATTTGGAAGAAAAAGTTAAACAACGTACTCAAGAAGTAGAAGAAAAAAATAGGAAATTAGAAGCTGCAGAGATAGAATTAAAAAAAGCTTTAGAACTTTCAGAACATACTAACAAGATAATGGTCGGTCGTGAATTACAAATGAAAAACTTAAAACAGGAAATTATAGAATTGAAAAAGAAATCAGAAAAGGATAATTCTAATTAAAATTTATATTGATGATTCTTTTTAAAAGAGTATATGAAAATTAGATCAAAAATAAATGTTCATTTTTTAGCCGGGTTTGTTTTTGTTTATTGCTTAACAGGATTAATCGTGGGTATATATACTACAAATTTGATAAAACAAAATATATATTCGCATTTCCTTTTAAATAGTCGAATCAGGGCGGAACATATAAGAACTTATATCCAAGAACAAGAAAAAATATCTATAATTCTAGCAGCTGCGTCTGTATATAGAGATTTTTTAAAAGAACCTGAAAATAGTAGCCAATACCCCGTTATTAAAGGAAAAATCGATAAACGATTAATAAGAACCTTAGAGGCAGACTCGCAGCTTTATGAATTATTTATTTTAGATGCTAATGGAAAAATAGTAGCATCTTCTAATAGGTCTCAGGAAGGAGGAGATAAATCTCAAGATGACTATTTTATTAAAGCTAAAGATAGTAAGGTATTTTTAAAAGACATCTATTTTTCTTCAACAACCAACAAATTAGGTTATACCATATCTTCCCCGGTGAACGATGAAGATGGCACATTGCTTGGTGTTTCAGTCTTAAGATATCTTCCAGATATTTTCTTTTCTATAGCCAAAAGTGAAAATGTTTTAAACAAAACCGAAGAGAGTTTTTTAATTAATAAAGATAAGTTTTTTATTACACCATCCCTCTTTTTAGGAAAAGATGTCATTTTAAAGCAAAAGGTAGAAACAGAAAATACAAAAAATTGTTTTGATCCTAAAGAGATAGAATATGTAAAAAAGAATGGTTATTTTGGTTTAAATGATTTCTTTAGCACACAACTAATAGAAACAAAGGATTATCGAAATGTAAATGTTATCGCTACACATGCCTATATTCCAGAAACTGGTTGGTGTCTTATTACTAAGGCAGATAAGGTAGATTTGTTGTCTTTTAGATCTGTATTAATAATGACTTTTATTTTTGTTTTTATCATAGCTGGATTAATTTTTTTATTAATTAGCTTAATGATTTCTAAAATGATTATCAAACCGATTTCAGTTTTAATAACAGGTGCTAAAAAAATTAAAGAAGGAAACTTTGATTTTAAAATAGATATTAAAACTAAAGATGAAGCAGGAGAGTTAGCTGATGCTTTTAATCAAATGGCAGTTAGTATTAAACAAAATAGGATAGAATTGCAACAATACTCTAAGGGTTTAGAAGATATGGTAACAGAAAAAACAAAAGAATTGCAAAATAAAATTAATGATTTAAATGAAACTAGGGAAGCAGTTTTAAATGTAGCCGAAGATGCTGAAGAGGAAAAACAAAAAAACATCAGAGAAAAGGATAAGATTGATGCGATTTTACATAGCATTGGAGATGGTGTATTTGTAGTGGATAGTAATTTAAAAGTGATTCTCGTTAATGAAGTAGCAGCAAAAATGACTGGCTATACAATGGAAGAGATTTTAGGCACTAGGTATACAGATAAATTAAAATTTATTTTCGAAGATACAGGAAAGATTAATGATCAATTTATTAATAAGGCCATAGAAACTAAAGTTACCCAAGATATGTCTAATCATACGGTATTAATAGATAAAACAGGCAATAAAATACAGGTTGCTGATAGCACAGCTCCTTTGCTAGACAAAGACGGAGAAGTTATTGGCTGTGTCGTGGTCTTTCGTGACGTAACTCATGAAAGAGCCATTGATAAAGCTAAAACAGAATTTGTTTCATTAGCTTCTCATCAATTACGTACTCCGCTTTCAACTATTGGGTGGTATTCTGAAATGTTGTTGTCCGGAGATGCTGGTAAGCTTAAAGAAGAACAAAAAAAATATTTAGAAGAGATATATAAAGGGAATCAACGAATGGTAGATTTAGTAAATGCGCTTTTAAATGTTTCACGTTTGGAATTAGGTACTTTTCTAGTAGAACCAGAGCTTATAGATATTATCAAGCTTATGAAAAATGTGATTGATGAACAGAAGCCCCAGATTAAAGCAAAAAAAATGAAGTTAACAGAAAGCCATGATGATAAATTACCAATGTTTAATGCAGATCCAAAATTATTGCATATAGTATTTCAAAATCTTTTATCTAATTCAGTTAAATATACACCAGATAAAGGTAAAGTGGATATAAATATGCATATCATGAAACGCGGTGAATCTGTTAATAATAGAAAATTAAAAGAAGATAGTATGGTTATTACTATTTCTGATACTGGTTATGGTATCCCTAAGATGCAGCAGGACAAGATATTTACCAAGCTTTTCAGAGCTGACAATGTAGGAGAAAAAGATACTGAGGGGACTGGGTTAGGTCTTTATATCGTTAAAGCCATTATTGATCAATCTGGAGGTGCTATTTGGTTTGAATCTGAGGAAAACAAAGGAACAATTTTCTATGTTGTTTTGCCATTGTCTGGAATGAAAAAGAGAGAAGGCACAAAAACGCTGACATAATATGGTTAGTGTTTATTGGATATTTAGCGTATAATATAAAACTGTATGGAAGAAATAATAAAAAAAATCTTAGTAGTAGAAGACGAACCATCGCTCTTGGAAGCGATTAATATTAAATTAACTAAGAGTGGTTTTGAAGTGATTACTGCCCGTTCAGTTATGCAAGCTAAAAATCAAGTAGAAAATATTAAAGATATTAATGTTATTTGGTTAGATCATTACCTTTTGGGTAAAGAAGATGGTTTGGATTTTATTACTTGGTGCAAAGCTGAGGGTACGAGTTATAAGAAAATCCCTATTTTTGTGGTTTCTAATACTGCTAGCCCTGATAAAATACAGATATATTTAAGATTAGGTGCAGAAAAATATTATGTCAAAGCTGAAAAACGATTAGATAATATTATCAGTGACATTAAGACTTATCTTAATGATACCAATCATAATTAAAAATTAATTAATTTAAACATATGGATAAAACACCAAAAAAGGTTTTAGTAGTAGAAGATGAGCCATCTTTACGTAATGCTTTAAGTGATAAGTTTACGAGAGAAGATTTCGATGTGTTAGAAGCAAAAAATGGTAAAGAAGGGTTAGAGATTGCCTTAAAAGAACATCCTGACCTTATTTTGTTAGATATTATCATGCCAGTAATGGATGGCATATCTATGCTTAAACAATTACGCAATGAAAATGAATGGGGCAAGCATGTTCCTGTAATTATTTTAACTAATTTGATCAATATGAATGAAGCTCAGCATTGGAATGTTACAGAGTTAGAACCATCTTTCTATCTTATTAAAACCGATTGGAAGATAGAAGATTTGGTAACAAAAATTCGTGAACATCTAGGTACATAATTTAATATTCTTACAACACGCTATATATGGAAGATATTTTACCTAACCAAGGCAAAAATTTAATAATTGAAGTAGCAGGCGTAAAATACGAACGCTATCCTTTTAAAACTCATGTGATCAGTGATCAGGATAATATGGTAGAGGTATTAAAAAAATATCTTTCTTCATATTGGCAACCAGATGATATGATTTTTATTAGTGAAAAAATTGTAGCTATCAATCAAGGCAGAGCCTATCCTATTAAAGATATTCATCCTTCTAAGTTAGCGTATTTTCTTTTAAAATTTGTACACAAATCACCCTATGGCATAGGCATAGCTAGCCCTTGGACTATGGAGTTAGCTATTAGAGAAGCAGGTTATCCTAAATTATTTTTAGGATTGATAGCATCAGCTATAACAAAGCCTTTTGGCATCAAAGGTGTTTTTTATCGTATTTGTGGAAAAACAGTAGCAGCCATAGATGGTCCGGCTGACTATGTCTTACCACCTTATAATAAGTATGCAAAATTAGGACCTTTACATCCGGATAAAACAGCTAAGGAATTAAAAGAAGCTATCAATTATGAAGTGGTAATTATTGATGCTAACGACATTGGCGTATCTGTTTTAGGTAAATCAAATAAAGACATTTCTGATAAATGGGCTTGTGCAGTTTTCAAAGATAATCCTTTAGGCCAAACCAACCAACAGACGCCACTTTGTTTAGTAAGAAAAGTAAAATAATATATTAAAAAGCCACCTTTTCAGGTGGCCTTTTTGTTAACTAGAGATAATTTCTAATACAGTTTCTTTTACCCCAAATTCTATAGCATCTTGAGTATCTGCGAACCAGATATCTATATGATCTTCATCATAAATTTTATTCATACGATCTTCTACTACGAAAATTTCATCAGGGAATAATTCCGGTAATCTTACTTTAGTACCAAATGGTAAAGAATTATGTGCGATGAAACCACGTTTAACCCATTTGTTAGAAGCAGTTATAAAAGGTGTATCGTCAGTTTCTTCTACTCTAGAAGAGTAGGCAGTCACTGAGACTTTCATAAGATTTGTTTTTTCCGTGTAGGTAGGCTGGCTAGGGTTAAGAAATAGCTGCCCAGATACGGAAAAAAGTGAATTTGGTTCTTCTATATTCGTGTTTTGGGGATTTTGAGAGAGCTCGTCTGCTAAACTAATGGGCCAGCCAGTCAAAGAGAACATGACAGAGGCTAGGCCTAACCAGCATCCTAATTTGGCTAATGTAAGCCATATTTGGCGCTGAGAAGTAGTAATACTCATATTTTGGCTATTTAAAATTCCCTTTAATATAGGGAACTGACCTCATACTACCTTAGATCTATGTTTTGTCAATGTTTATATCCACAGGCATAAAATGAGTTTTAATTTTTAAAAATCCTTGTTTTAAATCATTTTTAGGATATAATAGAAGAAATAAGAGTTTTTAATATTTTAAAAATCAATTTATATGAATAATCAAAACGTTTCTCAGATAGTTTCTACGCCAAAAAAGAAAGTTCGTTTTAATAGTTTTTTTGGAGGTATTATTTTTATAATAATATTATTAGGCGTAGGATATCTTATCTGGTCTTTAACTAAATCAGGAGGGATAGAAGTTGGTATCCTAGGTCCTAATGAAGTTAAGGCCGGAGAAACAAAAGAATTTAAAATTGTTTACGCTAATAAATCACGTGTAGCATTAGAAGATGTAGAGTTAGTCTTAGCTTTGCCTGAGGGTGTAATTTTTAGTGATGATCCTACAAAAAGAGTTTGGGAGCAACCCTTAGAAACTATCGCCTCAGGACAAGAAGCAGAGCAAGCTTTTAATTTAATGTTTTTTGGAGAAAATAGATCTGCTAAAAATTTAGAAGCCACTTTTAGATATAGACCAAAAACTTTAACCTCACCTTTTAAAAAGACTTTGAATTATCCAGTTATTATCAATGGTTCTACTTTCAAATTAGACGCTACTTTGCCTCCTCAGGTTTTACCAGAACAAGATTTTTCTTTAAATGTAGCTTGGGAAAATCAATCTAGCAATAGCTATGAAGATGTGAGGTTGGAAGCAACTTGGCCAGAAACATATGCTTTTAATGGCGCTACACCTAAGCCTAGCGAAAAGGACAATATTTGGTCTTTAGGCCAAACTCCAGCAGCTAGCCAAGGTCAATTAGATATTAAGGGTTTAGTCTCTGGTAGCGAGGGAGCTAATCGTAAATTTGTTTTTAAGATTTTAGTTTACATTCAAGAACAGCCTTTTGTAATATCACAAATGGAAAGTTATTTAACAGTAGTAAATAACCCATTAATCATGTCAGCTTCAGTTAATGATGAGCGTTTATACAACGCAGACGCTGATGAAACGCTTACTTTTAAGATTAATTATCGTAATGATTATTCCATAGGTTTGCGTAATGTTTCTATTAAAGCTATTTTAGATGGCACGATGTTTGATTTAGCTTCGGTAAGTCCTGGTAAAGGTTATTATGTCGCTAAAAGCAAAACCATTACTTGGACGTCAGCTAATTTAGGAGAACTTTCAGTTTTAAATCCCGGAGAAGTAGGAGAAGTGACTTTTACTGTTAAAACTTTAAAGAAATATCCCATTAAAGTAGCTGGAGATCGTAATTTCTTAATGACCATGAATGCTACGATGCTTACTGCTACCATACCAGAAATGATTGGAGTTAATGCACCCATTAAAGCAGCTACTAGCGTTAGCGTAAAAATGAATACCATGATGGAATTAGAAACTCTAACATATTTTAGAGATGCAGCCTCACAGATAATAAACAGTGGTCGTTTGCCTTTACGAGTGGGTCAACCTACACAATTGACTATACATTGGAAACTTAAAAATTATTCCAATCCAGTTCAAGATGTAGTGGTAAAAACTACCTTACCTCCGGGAGTTTCTTTCACTAATCGTGTTGGTGGTAATTCTGGAGAAAACCAACCTACTTACGATGCTGCTACAGCAGAAGTATCTTGGAAATTACCTAATATTGCAGCTACTTCTGGGGTAATAGGTAAGCCTCTTGAAGCTATCTTTCAAATAGAAGTGATCCCTGCTTCTAATCAAGTAAATCAAGCTATTAATTTAACTAATGAAATTACTTTAACAGCTTTAGATACTTTTACTCAAAAACAGATTTCAGTTATTCATGACCCTATCAAATCTGATAAATTTACAGATGTTAGCGTATTACCTCAAGATGGTATCGTGGCTCCTTAATTAAAATTAATATATGGACAATCAATTAATGGATAAATTGGTATCTTTGTGCAAAAGGCGCGGATATGTTTTTCCTGGCTCAGAGATATATGGAGGATTAGCTAATACTTGGGATTTTGGCCCTTTAGGCGTGGAATTAAAAAACAATATTAAAAAATTTTGGTGGCAAACCATGGTTTGGCAAAGAGACGATGTGGTAGGTTTAGACTCTTCTATTATTATGAATCCAAAAGTCTGGGAAGCATCTGGGCATGTTTCAAATTTTTCAGATCCTTTGATTGATTGTAAGAATTGTAAAAGCCGTTTTAGAGCAGATGAGTTAATGGCTGGGAAATATGGAGATATTTCCATGAAAGATGGCAAAACTAGCTGCCCACTATGTGGAGGGGAACTAACTGAATCCAGAAAATTCAATATGATGTTTAAAACTTTTGTAGGACCCATGGAAGACAGTTCTAGTTTAATATATTTAAGACCAGAAACAGCTCAAGGTATTTTTAATAATTTTAAACAAGTGTTAAATGTTTCACGTAAAAAAATTCCTTTTGGTATTGCACAGATAGGGAAGGCTTTTCGCAATGAAATCACACCTGGTAATTTTATTTTCCGTACTTTGGAATTTGAACAAATGGAAATGGAATTTTTTGTTAAGCCTGATTCAGACAGACGCTGGTATAATTATTGGGTTTCAGAACGTTTTGATTGGTATTTAAAATTAGGCTTGAAAAAAGAAAATATTAGAAAAAGACCTCACGAAAAAAATGAGTTAGCTCATTATGCCAAGGCTTGCACAGATATTGAATACAGTTTCCCTTTTGCAAGTTTAGGAGAAGACGGAAGGCCTTGGGGTGAGTTAGAAGGTATTGCTAATCGTACTGATTACGATTTATCAAATCACATGGAACATTCAGGAAAAGATTTAAACTATTTCGATGAGATTAACAAAGCTAGCTTCTTACCATATGTAATAGAACCTTCTGCTGGTATGGACCGTATGACTTTAGCTGTTTTGATAGATGCTTACCATGAAGAAAAAGATGAAAACGGAGAAATCAGGATTGTATTAAAAATTAATCCCAAAATAGCTCCTATTAAAGTTGCGATTTTACCTTTAGTAAAAAACAAAGAAAATATTGTTAAATTAAGCCAAAAATTATATCAGAATTTACGTTCTGAGTTTATGGTTGATTATGACGAAATCGGTTCTATTGGTAGAAGGTATCGTCGCCAAGATGAAGCTGGTACCCCATATTGTTTAACAGTTGATTTTGATTCTTTAGAAGACAAAGCTGTAACTTTAAGAGACAGAGATACCATGAAACAAGAAAGAATTAATATATCGGAAATTAATGATTGGTTAAGGGATAAGCTGAAATAAAAATGTTCAAACACGAAATTAAACAATTAAAAAATGGCTTAAAGGTTTTAATGGTGCCTGAAGAAGAATGTTTTTCTGTTAAAGCCATGATTTTAACAAAAGCAGGGGCTTTGTATGAGCCAGAATCATTAAGTGGCATATCCCATTTTATGGAGCATATGTGTTTTAAGGGTTCTAAAAAAAGACCATCAAGCTTAGCCTTGACTTCAGCTTTAGATCAAATTGGTGGTAGATATAATGCTTTTACAGGATATGAATATACAGGATATTTTGCCAAGGTAGATAGCAATCATGGACCATTAGCTTTAGATATAATTGCTGATATTTTTATTCATGCTAACTATCCTAAAAAAGAGTTAGAGAGAGAAAAGGGGGTAGTGATAGAAGAAATTAATATGTATCAAGATGACCCCAAGTTACATATTTATGATTTATGGATGGAATTACTGTATGGCAATCAACCAGCAGGCAGATCTGTAGCAGGCAGCAAAAAAACAGTGGGTAATATGAATAGAGAAAAACTTTTAGATTACAGAGACAAATTATATCTTAGTGATTCTTCTCTCTTAGTTTTGAGCGGCAATTTTCAATCTGACGCTATTTTAAAACAAGCTGAAAAATATTTTCAAGGAATTAAAAAAGGTAAAGGATATGATCAAACTGAGACTAAAAAGAACCAATCTCGTCCAGCGACACTGATCCAAAATAAACAAACAGATCAAACCCATTTAGTTTTAGGTTTTCCATCGTATGATTATTTTAGTCCCAAACGTTATGCTCTAACTTTAATGAATGCTATTTTTGATGGAGGTATGTCAGGCATATTGTTTCAATTAGTGAGAGAAAAATTAGGCGCTGCTTATTACGTTCATAGTGAATATGAAAGTTTTAAGGATTCTGGTTTTTGGGGAGTTTCAGCCGGTTTGAATAACGAAAGAATTGAGAAAGTTCTAAAAGCTATCATTTCAGAAATTAAAAATTTAAAAAACAAACATATCACAAAAAAGAATTTAGAAAATGCTAAACAATATATTATTGGTCATGTTTCTTTAGGCTTAGATGATGCCCACAAATATGCTGACTCTTTGGCTTTCAAATATCTATTAAAAGATACTATAGAAACGCCTTATCAATATTTGAATAAGATTAAAAAAGTTAGTTTAGATGAAGTTAAAGCCGTTAGTAAAGAATTATTAGATTTTAAAAAAATAAATCTAGCAGTCATTGGTCCATTTAAAAATAAAAAAATATTTGATAAAATAATTGGGATATAAAATATATGAATAATAATAAACAAGTATTAGAAATCAGCTGGTCAAGCTATATTAGATTATTTGTGATTATAGGTATTATTGCAGCTGTGATATTTTTCCGTCAGATCATTTTCATTTTTGCGGTAGCTTTGGTATTTGCCTCTATTTTAGAAATGCCTATCCGCTGGTTAAATAATCAGGGCGTACATCGTATCATAGGTACTTTGTTTATGTATCTATCAGTAATGATAGTTTTGGCTTTAGCAGTATATGCCATGGTACCATCACTTATAGCTAGTATCGCCAAACTTTCTAATATGATCCCTGGGTGGTTTGAACAACTTAATCTTGGTCAGTTTTTAAGTCAGTACGGATTGACTAATATAACTAGTTCAGGAGATTGGTTAAGTACCATTACTCAAAATTTTGCGCAAATAGGTAGCGAATTAATGACAGCTTTTAAAATTGTAGGTAAATTCTTCGGTAGTTTGGTCTCTGTATTCTTTACTTTATTAATTGCTTTTTACATTAATGTGGACAAAGGCGGTATAGAAAGATTTATTAGATTTATTACCCCTGTAGCATATGAAAATTATGCTTTATCATTATGGGCTAGATGGCAGAAAAAAATCAGTGGTTGGTTTTACAGCCAATTAGTGATCAGCAGTATTACAGGTCTTATCATCGCCTTAGGTTTAATATTTTTAAATGTAAAATTCGCTTTACTCATTGGTCTTTTAGCAGCTTTATTAGATTTTATCCCATATGTAGGTGCGATTTTTACCACAGCAGCGGCTGCGCTTCTAGCATCAGAGGGGGGTTTTATAGCTATGGGGTTAGCAATCATTTTGTGCTTTGGCGCCCATCAATTAGAACATTTGTTTTCTCCTTCTATTCGCGGAAGAATTATCAAGCTTAGCCCTATTTTAATTATTTTAGGAATAATTATTGGTGGAAAAATATTTGGTGTTTTAGGTATAGTGTTAGCTATTCCATTTTTAGCTTTAGCTAGCGAATTTCTTAAAGATTTAAAATACGGCAAAATAGTACCTTTTTCTGAGGAACAAAAATTATTGTAAGATATGAATAAAAGAGTTCTCATTACCACAGCTATCGATTATATAAATGGTCAACCTCATTTAGGTCATGCTTTAGAAAAAATTCAAGCTGATGTTTTAGCCCGTTATTTCCGCCAGCAAGGCAGAGAGGTATATTTTTTAAGTGGTACAGATGAAAATAGTTTAAAAAATGTTCAAACAGCTGAAAAAGTAGGTAAACCTATTTTAGATTTTGTAAATGAATATTATTTAAAATTTTATAATCTAAAAAAAGAATTAAATCTTTCTTACGATGATTTTATACGTACTACTGAGCCTAGGCATATCTCGGGGGTAACCAAACTTTGGCAAGCCTGTAAGAAAGACATTTATATGAAAGAATATACAGGTTTATATTGCGTAGGTTGTGAAGCTTTTTATACTGAAGATGAATTAATTGATGGTTTGTGCCCTGAGCATAAGATAAAACCAGAATTAATTACTGAGAATAATTATTTTTTTAAATTATCAGAATATCAAGATAGATTAGACAAAGCTTTAACAGACAAACAATATTTAATTATTCCGGACAGCCGTTTATCTGAAACATTAAGTTTTGTTCATTCCGGATTAAAAGATATTTGTGTTTCCCGTTTAGCTAGCCGTTCAAAAGGATGGGGGATTAAAGTACCCGATGATTTAGGTCAAACTATTTGGGTTTGGTTTGATGCTTTGTCTAATTATATTAATGCTATAGGGTACAGCGAAGATCAAGAAAAATTTAAAAAATGGTGGCAGGAAAGCGAAGTTATTCATGTGGTAGGCAAAGGTGTTTCTAGGTTTCATGCTGTATATTGGCCAGCCATGCTTTTATCAGCAGGCTTAAAATTACCTGACAAACTTTTTGTTCATGGGTATATAACAACAGAAGGTGAGAAAATGTCTAAATCATTGGGTAAAACTGTTGACCCAGTTGAAATGGCTCAAAAATACGGCTCCGATGTATTAAGATACTACCTCTTAAGAGAAATCCCAGCATATGAAGATGGTGATTTTTCGGAAGCAAGATTAAAAGAACGTTACAATACAGATTTAGCCAATGGTTTGGGTAACCTTTTGGCCAGAGTGTTAGCTTTAGCAGAATCACATGAATTTTCTTTAAAAGAAAATGATTTAGAAAAAGAGATACAACAAACTGAAAAACAATATCATCAATATATGTCTGTTTTTCGTTTTAACGAAGCTTTAAATGAAATTTGGCGTTTGATTTCTAAAGCAGATGAATATATTTCTTTAGAAAAACCTTGGGAAAAGAAAGATGAATCTGAAAAAATAATTAAAAATCTTAGTTCTTTGATTTGGGTCTTAGGTAAAGTAGCATATATGTTAAATCCTTTTATGCCTAAAACAAGTGATTTGGTTTTAAGATCTTTGCAATTGATAAATCAGCCTATGGAGAAATGGCCTAACTTGAAATTGTCTCTGAAAAAGGAAGGTATTTTGTTTCCTAGGATATGAAAGAAATGTTGTTTGATGCTCACACTCATTTAAATTTAGCTGCTTTTGACGCAGATAGAGACGAAGTGGTTAAAAGAACTTTATCTTCTGACGTATACATATTAAATGTAGGCACTTGTTATCAAACTTCGTGTCAGGCTTTAGATATGAAAAATAAGTATCCTAAAGGTCTTTGGGCTTCAGCTGGTATTCATCCTAATCATGCTTTTCCTTTTGAAAAAGATGCAAATGAAATATCAAGCGTTTCAGATAGAATAGAACAGGAAGACGTAGATGACAGATTTAGAATTTTAGCATCTGATAAAAATATTTCAGCTATTGGTGAATGTGGTTTAGATGATAGTTATTTAAAAGATTTTTCAGAAGATTTAAAAGAAATTTACAAGAAAAAAGAAAGAGAGGTTTTTAGAGATCAAATTCTTTTAGCAAAAGAATTGAACAAACCTTTAATTTTACATGTTAGAGATTTATATGAAGAAGCCTTAGATATGCTTCAAACATTTTGGCCTGAAGCTAGAGGAGTTTTTCATTTTTTTACAGGTACTAAAGAACAAGCTCAAATGATTTTATCAAAAGGCTTTTATATTGGTTTATCAGGAGTAATTACTTATAGCCAAGGATATGACGAGATGATAAAAAGTTTACCCTTAGATAAAATTTTGATAGAAACAGATGCTCCTTATGTTGCCCCAGTGCCATATCGTGGTTTGCGTAACGAACCTATTTATGTAGCTAAAACAGCGTTAAAGATATCTGAATTAAAGAATTTGGATTTTAAAGAAATTTCTGAAGCAACTGTTAACAATACTTACAAATTCTTAGGTATTTAAGTTTTGACTCTATAGTTTGTGTATGAGATAATTAAGATAATCTAGTAAAAATAGATAAAAATATTAAAATTAAATTAATTCATATGAAAAAGAATGTATGTTTTATAAGTTTTTTTTCTCTGTTAGTAATAATATTATTGTTACCGGTTTTTGTTTTTGCAGATATGGGGATGATTTGGCCAGACCCTCAGGTAAAATTATATGAGACAGACCAAAATGCTATTGTTGCTTGGAATGGGCAAGAGGAGATATTAATTTTATCGATTAATCTTAGATCTAATCAAGAGGGATCTAAGGCTTTGACTATTTTACCATTACCATCTAATCCATTAGAAATCAAAGAAGATAGTATAGATACTTTTAAAAAATTAACAGATTTAATTAACCAGAAATTACCTATTACAATGACTTCTGGTGTTTTATCTGACACAAAAAACAGTGCACCTCCAGTTGCTGAATTAACATTTCATGAGAAAATAGGAGCTCATGATGTCAGTATAGTTAAAATTAATAATCTTAATGGTTTTAATCAATGGGAATTATTACCCCAAATTGGTATTAAACCAGAACAAATAGATGAAAGTTTTAAATTAGCTTTGCAGAATTATATGAAAAGGGGATTAGTATATTTTTCTTTTGATACAATCGAAGTTGGTACTAAAGATATTTCTTTAAACCCTATTCGTTATTATTTTAAATCAGATTATTTTTATTATCCGATTAAATTAACAGCTTTTTCAGCAACAGCAGAAAATGCAGAATCAATTAATGACGCTATTCATCTTTTTGCTATTAATACTAATCCCATTAAAGATTCCATAGGTATTTTTAAATATAGGTACCCACTTTGGTCGCACAATGATAATATTTCTATTTCTTTACAAGAATTACAAAATGTTTCTGCAAACATTGCTTCATTATTTAGTTTTGAAACTAATGTTTACGTAACTGAATTTAGATATTCTGGTAGTTTAGCTAATATTGCGGATGATATTATCATATATCCTAAAGATATCTGGAAGAATAATTTAAGAGTAGGAGTTAGATCCGAAGATACTTTAGCTCTTCAAAAAATCCTAATTAATGAAAATTTATGGAATAGTTCTAGTAATGCTACTGGTTATTTTGGTTCTGCTACTAGACAAGCAGTAATCAAATTTCAAGAAGAATATAAATCATTTATTTTGGAGCCTTTAAATTTAACAAAAGGCACTGGCTTTGTTGGTCCTTATACTAGAAATTTCTTAAAGAATTTTCAAATGCAATAATATCATTATTGTAATTTGACACTATAGTTTGCATATGAGATAATTGAGATAATCTAACGTAAATAGGTTAAAATATTAAAAAATAAATAACAATTTTAATGACATGAAAAAACATATTTCCTTGTTTTTGGTTTCAGTAGCTGTTTTAGGTCTAACCATAGGGTTAGCTAAAGCTGTTGATATTAAAACCTACCAAGGTTCCATCACTAGCATCAATTACAATGATGCTACATTTATTTTGTCGTCTTCTCCGACAGTTAAAGTTGTAACAAACAATAACACAAACATATCTTTTAAATCAGGGGCTACTACTGCTACAAAACCTTTTAGCAATCTTAAAACAGGTATGGTGGTAACAGTAATTGGCATACCTAGTATCAGTTTGTCTTCTAATCCGGCTACAATAGTAGCAGCTTCGGAGATAAAAGCTACAGGAGCGCTAACTACAACAACTAAACCACTACCTACCACTAATTCTGCTCCAATATCATCTGTTACAACACATAACGAATGCCGTAACGGTCGTTGTTATAAGATATCTGGATCTGGTAGTAATCAATGTAAAGTGGATAGCGAATGCCAAAGTTCTAGTAGCACATCAGATATAGATACTCAGTCTAATATTCCAAACGAAACATTGATTAAACAGTTGCAAGAACAACTTGCTGCCCTTATTGCGCAATTGCAGGGATTATCAAATCAGCAAAAACAAAATATTAATTATACTTGTAATTCTTCTTATCAATGTGTGGTAATACCTGAAACTGCCGGTACTGTATATTCTTCTTTAGCTGATTGTCAGTATTATTGTAAGGCGAATCAAACATATAATCTTCGTGATAAAGGTCCTGCAGGTGGAATAATATTTTACGATAAAGGATATGATTCCGATGGTTGGAGATATTTGGAAGCTGCACTTACTGATCAAAATATATCTCCTTTTGATCAAAGTGTAGGAAGAACTTGGGGCTGTGATGGAACAGATATTCCTGGAGCTGACGGAACAGCAATAGGAACAGGTCATCAAAATACCCATGATATGATTGTAACGGGATGTACAAATATATCTGAGGTACTTCCTGATTCACCAATGGGTGGTTACAGAGACTGGTTCCTACCATCAAAAGATGAGTTAAATCAGATGTACGTTAATCTTCAGCCTTACGGTGTTGGGAATTTTACCGATGGTGGTTACTGGAGTTCTTCGGAGCACAATACTTACGGCGCGTGGTACCAGCCCGATTATAGGATCCAGGTTAACCTCGTTAAGAGTAGTACCAAGCATGTGCGTGCTATTAGGGCTTTTGGTACATCGTCAGTTAACAAACCTCCTGTCATAGATAGTGCTACCGGTCCCACTCAGTTAAAAGTTAACGAATCAGGTACTTGGACAATAAAAGCCCATGATCCTGAAAATGGATATTTGAGTTATAGCGTAAAATGGGGTGATGAGGCTATATATTTTGCCCCACAATCAAGCGATTTTGCTTCTAAACAAACTACCACCTTCACACATACATATTCTAAAGTTGGAACCTATACAGTAGAATTTACTGTTACAGATGACCAAAAACAAACAGCTAAATCTACGATGACTATTAGAGTCACAGAAACTTTTGTTGCTAAACCAGATTTAATTATTTCTGATGTACATTTATCTATAATGGATCCAGCTCCTAGGGCTGGAGATGCTTATGCTTATTTTGATATAGATGTAAAGAATCAAGGTACTGGCTCTTTGGTCTATAATAATGATATAGGTAAATTAGGAGTAGATTGTACTCTTAATGGATATCCAGAAGCATCTTATTCTTCTATGGGTAGTAACCCAAATTATGTGTTAGGGGTATCGTGGTCATCTATTACGTTATTGCCAGGCGAGACAAAAAGTATGCGTAGACTTACTACTATAGCAAATAGCCCTCTATTAAAAACACTAGGAATGAAAGATATTTATTGTAAAGTAAATACTTATAATGAGATAGAGGAAAGTAATATAAATAATAATACTTATAAATATTCGATTTATGTTGCTCAAGCCGCTTCTGTTTCTTGCTCTGATACAGATAATGGAAATGATATTTATAAAAAAGGAACAATTACAATAAAAGATTCAATTGGAAATCAAAAAAGTTATACAGATTATTGTCAAAATACTTCTTATGTTCAAGAATATGTTTGTGCGACTGATTTAACTAATAAAACAATAGATAATGCCTATTCTTTAGGAAATGTTTATTGTCCTAACGGTTGTAAGGATGGAGCATGTATTAGAAATGCATGTGTTGGCGAGAATCAATCCCTTAACGGCTTATTTTTATATACTACAAGTTGTTGCTCTGGTTTGACTTGGATTAGTACTTCTTCGGTTTACACTGGTTCGTCTTTTCTTTATGGCACTTGTTTAAATGCAGGGTCTGGTGGTTATTGTACTTATTGTGGAGATGGTGTTTGCAAGAGTCCTGAAAATCAATGCAATTGTCCAAAAGATTGCAGTGGACCAGTCCCATCTATAAAAGTAATTTCACCTATAAGTGGAGAAACATTGCAGGATGGTGCTACTTATAAGATAAAATGGGATGCTTCTAATCTTCCCAGTAATGCACAAATATACATAACTCTTATACGTTCTGATTTAGAACCTAATAGTCCACTTAATATGTATATAGCTTCTTTACCAGTTACCCAAAGAGAATATATATGGAAAATTAACTCTAGGGGTTTTGTGTACAAAAATTTACTTTCCCCTTTTGCAAAATTTTTTGGTATAAAAACAGCTGATGCAGCTGAAAAATATTCTTATCAGATAATGGTGTGGGCAGGATGGCAAGCTACGTCATCAGAAAATAAATCTGTGCGTGGTTATAGTGGATGGTTTGATATAAATCCGATTAACTACAATCAATGTTCAGTTAAATTAGAAGCTAGACCCAATAGTGGTCAAGCGCCGTTAAATGGGGTTGATTTATGGGCGACAGTTAGTGGTACAGCCACTGGAACCATTGGACATAAATTTGATTGCAATAATGATGGTGTTTATGAGCTCACAGTGGATGGTGCGGCTGAAATTGGTGCGAATGAAATCTATCACGCTGTTGGTTTTTGTAATTACCAGAACCCAGGAATTTATACTGCTAAAGTCAAAACTACTAGAGGAACGACTAATTGTGGCGAAGGTACTGCTATTATTAATGTGAGTTCTCATATTAATGTGAGTTCTCAAATTGATTCTAGTTATTGTCAAAGCAAAGGTGGTACATGGGAACAATTTACAGATGGTTGTGTAGATAGCTGTTCAAAAGTATCTAATCCTAATTTATCTTGTCTACAAGCTTTAACATATGGCTGTGATTGTGGATCTAGTAAATGTTGGGATACTACAACTAAAAATTGTATTTCTAATAGCAGTATTGTTATCAAATATTCCTGTAATTCTTCTTACCAATGCGCAACAAACATATCCGGTTCGTATTCCACCCTGTCTGCTTGTCAGGCTAATTGTGTTAATCCTGCAAATGTAGGTTGTTCGTTAACTAAAACAGCATATGTTTCTGGAGAAACACCTTCTTTAACAGTTACTGGTTCGCATCCTTGGGGAGCTACCTCTTTTATGTTAAAAAAGGACGGAGTTATCAAATGTGTTGATCAGTTGGTTGATACGGGAATTAGTAAAGTAGTTTTTGGTGGTAATTGTATGCCAGCTGTAGCTAAAGGCACATATGGATATGGGACTTTTGAAGCGAGCGGAGTATATTCAGGGGATCCAATGTGGAATTGTAGTTTTAGATATGCTACTGCTACAACAAGTTTTGAATCTGACACTACTAGTTTAAAAGCCCAGCTTTTGGATTTGGTTAGGTCTTTGTTAGAATACATACAAAATCAATAAATCAGAAATTGATTCAAAGAGCGGGCTACAAGCCCGTTTTTTTGATCTTTCTTGATTGATATTGTTTTTTGTGTTAATTTGATATAGTTAAACTAAATATATAAAAACAATATGGGACTACCAGCAAGGCATCATTCTAAATCAAGGAGAAACAAAGGACGCTCGCATTTAGCTTTAAAAGCTAAAAAATTGTCTGTTTGCCCTAAATGCGCAGCGGCTAATTTATCACACAAAGTTTGTCCTAATTGTGGATTCTATAAAAACAAAGAAGTAGTTAATGTCTTAAAAGGCTTGTCTAAGAGAGAAAAGAAAGTTAAAGAAAAAGAAATTAAGGAAGGAGAAAAGAAATAAAAATGGCTTCTCGTCATTTATCTAGATCTATTGCTTTACAAACTTTATATGAGTGGGATTTTTGGCAACAAGATAAAAATAAAATTTTGGAAATTTTAGCGCGCAATGTCAATAATTATGGCCCGGGTATAGATGACCCTGAATTTCCTAAGAAATTGGTTTTAGGAGTAATTGAACATTTAGATGAATTAAATAATATTATCATCCAGAGTGCGCCAGAATGGCCACTAGAGCAGATTAATTTGATTGATAGGAATATTCTACGTTTAGGTCTTTTTGAATTAATGTTCATGCCTAAGCAAGAAGTACCAGCTAAGGTAGCTATTAACGAATCAATAGAATTGGGTAAATCTTTTGGAGGAGAATCTTCAGGTAGATTTATCAATGGTGTGTTAGGTACCATTTATCGTCAATTAGAAAAGATAGAAGGTCAGACAGAAGAAAATAATAAAATATAATGACAGTAGATTTTTCTCAATTAGAAAAAAAATTAGATATTGTTTTTTCAAATATTAATTTGTTAAAACAAGCTTTGACTCATCGTTCATATTTGAATGAAAATAAAAGTTGGCCATTAGGGCATAATGAAAGATTGGAATTTTTAGGAGACGCAGTTTTGGAGTTATCTATTTCCAATCAGCTTTATAAAAAATACCCACAATTGCCAGAAGGATTATTAACTAGTTTACGTGCTTCTTTAGTTAATTCTAATAATTTGGTTAAGGTAGCAGAATCATTAAAATTAGAGAATTTTTTGTTACTTTCTAAAGGTGGTAAAAAAGACAGTGATAGGTCACGTACTTCTTTTTTAGCTAATGCTACTGAAGCAGTCATTGGAGCCATATATTTAGATCAAGGTTTTGAAGGAGCTGATAAATTTATTAATCGTATAATCATGCCAGACGCAGATGATATTTTAAACAATAAATTGTTTAAAGATGCTAAGAGCCTTTTTCAAGAAATCAGCCAAGAAAGATTAGGGGTGACACCGATATATCAGACTTTAAAAGCCTGGGGACCAGATCATGACAAGCATTTTGTAGTAGGTGTTTTTTTAGCAGAAGAGCAAATAGCGGAAGGTGAGGGTATTTCTAAGCATGAAGCAGAACAAAACGCAGCTAGCCAAGCTTTAAAGAATAAAGAGTGGAGTTAACTATAATATGTTTTTGAGACGCATTGAAATTAAAGGTTTTAAATCCTTTAGCCATAAGGCTATTTTGGATTTTTCACCTCAAGTGACTGCTATTGTGGGCCCTAACGGATCAGGTAAATCTAATCTGGTAGATGCCATTCGTTGGGCGTTAGGAGAACAAAGTTTAAAAAACATACGAGCAGAGAAAAGTGAAGATCTCATTTTCGCAGGCAACGCTACAGAAAAAGCTGCTGGATTAGCAGAAGTAAATATTATTTTTGATAACAGTGATAAAAAAGTGAATTTTGATTTTTCAGAGATCACTGTAGGTAGACGAGTAAGTAGGGATGGCCAAAGCGAATATTATTTAAATAAATCAGCTGGTAGATTAAAAGAAATTACAGAAATTTTAGCTGTAGCTCAATTAGGTTTAAAAGGTTTTTCTATTGTGAATCAGGGAGCAGTAGAGAATATTTTGCGTGTGTCTCCTTTCGAAAGACGTTTCATGTTGATAGAAATCATGGGTTTGAAGAATTTGGAATTAAAAAAATCAGAAGCCCAGAGAAAGTTGGAACATAGCACGATTAATCTAGACAAGATGAAAGCTTTAAAAGAAGAAATCTTGCCTCACCTACGTTCTTTAAAACGCCAAGCTAATCGTTTTGAAAGACAAGAACAAATTTTTCAAGAATTAAAAGATTTAGAAATACAATATTTTAATCAAACATATTTAGATTTGTTGTCTTCTAAAGAATCTAGGCAACAGGGAGATACAGACATATTAAATGAGATACGACAATTAAAAGAAGGCATATCAAAAGAAGAAGAAAAAATTAGAGCTAGTGATCAATTGTATAAAGATCAGAACAAACAAGAAGATGAATTAAACAGGAAGATAGGGGAATTAAAAGACAAAGCTAGTCAGCTTAATCGTCAATTAGGTCGTTTAGAAGGATTTTTAGAATTTCAGAAAAAAACAGAACCAATAGAAAATCAAACATCTTCTGGGGTAAAAATTAGGTTAACAGGTAGCCAATTGATAGAGATTATTTTGAATGTTCAAAAGGATCTTCAAGAAGCTTTAGCTATAGAAGAAAAAGAAAAAGTATTAGCATTAATCAAAAAAGCCTTGTCTGTTTTAGACAATGTTATTGTTAAAGAAGAAAACATTAAAACAGAGAAAAAACCACAAGAACAATCAGAAGACTATCAAAAACAGATTTTAGAAATTAGAAATGAAGCTGAAATATTAGAAAAAGACATTTTATCTCAAACAAAATTATTAATAGAATATAAGGCTTCAAATCAGAAATACAATGAAAATTTCAGATTAATTGTAAAAAACTTAGAAGAAAAGAGACGCCAATTAGATTTATTAAATGAAAAATACACAGCAATATCTTTGGATAACGAAAGATATGCTTTAAGGTTGGAAGATCTAAACAGGCGTTTACAAGAAGATGGGTTTAACCTTGAAGATTTTTTCAAACAATTTAAAGAACAAGAATCTCATTTAAAAAATATTGATGCAAATTTAATTTTAGAGTGGGAATCTAAAATTAATCATTTGAAAAAAGAAATCATGGAGATAGGAGGTATTGATAAAAGTGTGATGGAAGAATATCAATCAACCTCACTGAGATGGGAATTTTTAGATACCCAAACTCAAGATTTAACTACTGCCATTTCTGATTTAAAGAAAATGATCAAAGATTTGTCGTATAAGATTGATGATGATTTTAAAAAGAATTTGAAAGAAATTAATGTTTCTTTTAATGAATATTTTCAATTGATGTTTGGCGCCGGTAAAGCCAAGTTGGAATTGATTAAACCTCAGACAGAAACTAATTTAGAAAATTTAGAAGAAAATGTGATAGCAAAACCAGAGGAACCTAACGAAGAATGGGGAGTGGATATTATGATAGATATCCCTAAAACGAAATTAAAAGGTTTAGAGTTGTTATCAGGAGGTGAAAAAGCTTTAACTGCTATTTGTTTACTTTTTGCCATTATTTCCAAATCAGCCCCTCCTATTTTAATCATGGATGAAATTGATGCAGCTTTAGACGAAGCTAACTCACAAAGGTTTTCTAAGATTGTAGGAGAGTTAAGCAGCAAAACACAATTCATTTTAATTACTCATAATCGCACTACTATGGAGTCTGCTCATTATATTTATGGTGTTACCATGAATGAAAATGGCACCTCTGGATTATTGTCTTTACACTTTGAAGATGCTAAAGGATATACTTCAGTAAAGTAATACATTTGACTAATCACATTTTTTTCTTTAGACTGTAAATAATTAATTATATGCTGACAATAAGATTTAAAAGAGAAGGAGTGAAAAAACAAGGCCTTTTTAGGATTGTAGCAGTGGACAAGAGAATTTCGGCTGCTTCTTCTAAGAACAAAGGAGTTTTAGGCTGGTGGGATCCCAAGACCAAAAAAAGCCTTATTAAAAAAGACTTGATTATGAAGTACCTCAAAGAAGGCGCTATCCCTAGCCCTACGGTACATAATTTTTTAGTAAAAAATGGCTTAATCAAATCAGCTAAGATTGCTAAACACAAAAAAGCCAAAAAGAAAGAAGAGTCAGCTGCTTAATTTGAAAAAAGAAAATTCTTTAAAATACCCATGGAGCTGAGGGTAAAGGTCGCAGCTACCATGATATAAATTATTTAGATTAGAAAGAAATATGGAAAATGCTGATCAGGAACTCCTCGAGTTAATAGCCAAAAACATCGTGGATAATCCAAGCGCAGTACAGATAGATCGCAAGATCGATGAGATGGGCGTATTGCTCACCTTAAAAGTTGATCAAGCTGATATGGGTCATGTAGTAGGTCGCCAAGGCATGACTGCCAAGGCCATCAGGACCATTTTAAGGGTAGTAGGTGCCAAACATCACGCGAGAGTCAATCTTAAGATAGAAGAGCCCGAAGATTCTATTAAGGGCGGTACCCGAATAGTAGATCAGGTGGTAGAGGACTTGAAACTCTAAAAATTATTTAGATTAGTAGAATAAAGGCCACGAGATTTTTCTTCGTGGCCTTTAAAAAATATATATGATTTTTGATATTGTTACCATTTTCCCAGAAGCTTTTTCTTCGTATTTTAATACGTCTATTTTGCGTATGGCTCAGTTAAAAAAGAAGATAAGAATCAGAATTCATAATTTAAGAAAATGGACAGATGACAAACATCAAACGGTAGATGACAGACCTTTTGGTGGTGGTCCAGGTATGGTTATGAAAATAGAACCAATATACAAAGCCATATCATATTTAAAAAAAATGAAAGACAAACCATATGTTGTTTTGTTTTCTGCTAAAGGAAAGATTTTTGATCAAGCTTTAGCACAAAGATTATCAAAAAAGAAAAGGTTAATTTTAATTTGTGGACATTATGAAGGCGTAGACGAAAGAGTGGCCCAATATTTAGCTGATGAAGAAATATCAGTTGGTAAATACGTTTTAACAGGAGGAGAAATTCCAGCCATGATTTTAGTAGATGCTGTCTCTCGTTTGTTACCAGGAGTGATTAAAAAAGAATCCTTGGAAGAAGAAAGTTTTAAAGACGGGCAAGAGACAGAATACCCTCAATATACCAGACCAGCTGTTTTTAAAGTTGGTAAAAAAAATTGGTCTGTACCTAAGGTTTTACTTTCGGGGGATCATAAAAAGATATCTGACTGGAGAAAACATTAAATTATTAAATATTTGTTATATATTAATGATTTATTGAGTTATTACGCATGCTGTATTAAAGTCAACACCTTGGAATCACCTTTAGATATGTATCATCTGGGCCGGTGTTTTAAAATTAATCCCCATATGCATTCTTTTCATATTGTAATGCGCTAAATATTTTAAAATATCATCTTTA
>Ga0247842_10000626_pt1 | contig 71757 bp, 72 predicted proteins | sample LaCruzMarch2015__3_FD_192411 | JGI IMG/M metagenome (GOLD analysis project Ga0247842, IMG submission 192411) | Freshwater microbial communities from meromictic Lake La Cruz, Castile-La Mancha, Spain - LaCruzMarch2015_19m | ecosystem: Environmental > Aquatic > Freshwater > Lake | place: Spain... | reverse complement strand
AATATGCTACACTTAACCCCAAGATATTGAAACAAAGAAGTGACTGGCTGATTAGGCAACTTCACGCTAAAAAAGTCAGTCGCACAAACAAAAGACTACGGTAACACTTAATAAGTATCTAATGCGTGAAAGTAAGTTTTGTTTGTTATTAAAATTATATTTTGTTTGGTCGTTGTGAGTGCGGCGATGATTCTGCGCCAAAATTGGTGGAAATGATACAATGGGGCAAGTTTGTCTAAATGGTAATTTAACTTCGATGTTAATATCCAAAATCAAATGGCGGCTTATATGGTGGCTGTTCAAGATCAAAAACACCTTGGGATTGAAATATTCCTCTGTCCGCCTGATCGGCGGTGGGGTGCTAACGGTGCCGAATTGCGATCCGATGAGCGCCAAAATTGCCTGCGGCGAGAGCTATGAAATTGAAGCGAGAAAAAAGATTTTCCCGATGATCAAAAGGGGCATGACAATTATCGATATTGGCGCTCATATCGGCTACTACACAATCCCATTTTCTCTTAAAGTAGGGGAAAATGGGATTGTGGTGGCATTTGAGCCAAATTCGGATATTCGTGCCCAATTACAGAACAATTTAGATCAAAATAACCCCAGAAACGTTATTGTCGTGCCGTATGCTGTCTCAAATAAAAACTCAGTCACCGATTTTTATGTGGCACAAAAAAATAGAGGGGGATACAGTAGTCTTAAAAAGAACAAGGATTACGAGCCAGCAAAAAAGATCAGAGTCGAGACAAAAAAGCTGGACGACGTGTTAGACTCTTTGGGTATAAGCGAAGTCGACGTCATAAAAATTGACGTTGAAGGGGCGGAAAAACTTGTTTTTGAAGGAGCAAAAAGACTTCTGACGCGGAAGCGTAAGCCAATAATTTTGTTTGAGTGCAATGATGCTACCTGTTTGCCCTTTGGCCATAATGTGTTTGGTGTTTTGAAGCTATTGGATTCGTTCGGCTATGATTTAGAGGAGATTTTTTTTGGTGAGTGGATAGCTATACCAAAAACCAAGTGGGGCAATTTTTAGCCAATTCTGGATGCTGGCGGTTGAATTTTGTTGTGTTTAAGGGTAGAATCTTGAGCAGTTTCTTGAAAATTTATTCTGGAGTAGCTCAATGGCAGAGCAAGTGGCTGTGAACGTAAACGCAGCTTTCTCGAGAGATTGAGATTGAAAAACCTTGGGATAACGGTGAAGGCTAAGTTCTGGGTATAAGAGAATATGTTAATACCGTGGGAACCGTCGATTGACGGAGCGCCGTAGAGACTAGATACCGAGGCCCTATCGCAAATTGCGAATAGGTGATGATATAGTCCACGCCATTATGAAAGTAATGGATTAGTGTAACCACTAGGTTGTCGGTTCGAGTCCGACCTCCAGAGCCAAATAAAATACTCGAGTCAGCAACTTAGGTTTTTTATTTAGTTGCCATTCGCGATTGATTTTAGCAAGGAGTTATATGGATACATCGAAAATTGCGGTTGTCATTATTAAAAACAAACAAGGTGATTTCTTTGTTCATCAACGAGCGAAAAACAAAAAAACTTTTCCAAATCTCTATGGCTTGGGAATTGGCGGTCACATAAGAAATGATGAAAGTCACGAAGAGGCAGCTAAAAGGGAGCTTAAAGAAGAAGCTGGCTTGAAAACACCTATAAATTACCTTTTTTCGATAAAATACCAACCTACTGTCGGGCCAGAATATTATATTTATATCTATGAGACCCTAACTGGTCAAAAGATTCCGACACATACGGAAGAATGGCAATGGTCTGGCTGGAAGAGCAAAAATGAACTCGATGAGCTTCAGAATGACAAAAAATTGTGCCCCGACACGGCAATTTTTTATCAAAAATACAAATCGCTAAAGTATGTATGATTGTTTGTTATTTTTTTGTTAAATTTAAAACGTGAAAACAATAGACGAATTAAAAGAATATCTTTCAACGCTCAAAAATGTCCCGGAGCATTACAAGGTTGCTGTTGGGTCACTTATTTTTACATCAGATGATAAGGTTTTACTGATTGAGCGAGGAGCGAAAGCAAGAGACGAGCAGGGAAAGCTCGAAGGAGTAGGCGGAAGTCTTGGTGAAGGGGAGCGATTGGATGAAGCGTTATTGAGGGAAATTAAGGAAGAGATTGGTAGTGATGTTGAAATTGAAATTTCTGACAATTTTTTTGTAAAAATTCTGCCGGGTGATAAGGGCGGTTTTTGGGTAGTCGTCGATTTTCTCTGCAAGCTAGTATCTGGTACACCAAGAATAATGGAAAAAGATAAGATAGAAGCCCTCCACTTCTTATCCCTAGAGGACATTAATTATGATGACTTAAGTGTTTTTCAGAAAGTCACAATGGATGAGTACAGAAAAAGATATGGCAACTCACCATACTATAAGTTATAGCAATAATAATTTCCGGCCTTCTTCATATCGACAGAGACGAACGTTTTATCACATGATAATTTTTCCTAAACATATCCGCTAGGCGGATCTAAGAAAACAGACCTATAAAGTAGTGGGTTCGTCGGACTATCAAAGGCAGGATTATTTTGTCTAGTCGAATTGGAAACAGGATTTCGTCTAGATCGGATGGCTAGGTGCTATAATAAACATATGGATAAAGTGAGTCCATTAAGGATATGGACACCAAGAATACTGTCGATAGCGTTTATTCTATTCTTGATGATGTTCTCTCTGGATGTTTTTGAGGCAAGCTCAAGTACTGGTGAGATTGCGGTTGGATTACTCATTCACAACATTCCCGCCCTCATCCTTGCAGCCGTCGTGGCGATTTCATGGAAGTACGAAATAGTGGGCGGTATTGTTTTCACTCTGGCCAGTATTATATATGTTGCAATGGTTTTAACAGCAGGTCGTTTTGAGGCGAGTGCGTGGACACCTTCTCTGGTAATCGGTGCCCCCGCCGTTTTGATAGGCATTTTATTTTTATCAAATTGGGTGAAGAAGAAAAAAATTAAAAATTTGTAATTTCGCTACAATATTTTTGTGTTCTAAATGTGCCCAGTGCACAATCCAAGAAAAAGTCTCAGAATTTTGCGTAAAATACAGTACCATCCCTAAGTGGTATTTTTGAATGCCCGAAACCAAGCTCTCTCTCAGTTTTTACCGATAACCTAAACTAAATCAACTAAAAAGTGAGGAGTGGAATATGGACAACGGTAAGCTGGAAGCAAGCTCGACAACAATTGCAATAATAGTGGTGGTTGTGCTAGCGGTATTGGCAATTGGTGGCATTTACATATACAACCAAAGTAAGGATTCTGCCGCCACAACAACCGATACAGCGACTGAGGGCACGGCAACCTTTGATAGCGGTGCTACATCGTCTGCCGATGATGTTACCACTACTGCTTCTCCAGCTGATACTACCGCTTCAGGGTCGGTCTCTACGACTTCAGCTACTGTAGATAGTTCAGCCTCAGATATTTAATCTATCATTTTCACGCTCATTGCTAGTCACTTTCGTCTTGAATGCTCTATTTAAGATTGGGAATTTGTCTGAATTTGTAGTCAGCGGTAGAATCGAGACATAAAACTAATTTGTGTCTCGGGGGGAATATGGGCGAGAATATAGAACGGCCTAAGAAAAGTCCCATTCTGCTTTATGTGCTGGCTGTCGTGATCACTGCGGGGTTGATGGTGGGTGGCTATTGCTTATTTAAGACAAAGCATAAATCTACCACCAGTAACGGCTCTTCTTCCAGCACTGTTTCCGCTTCAAAAACAGCGTCGTTGCTGTCGTGGGCCAAAAGCGATCACCCCTGGCCAATGTTTCATGGCGGCTATAATCATACTGGCTATGCGGATGTAACTGGGCCGGCGACCAATAAATTGAAGTGGAAATATCAAATCGGTGGCAGCGAGGGTAATGGGCCGAATAGTATCGTTGTTGCCAAGGATGGGACCGTGTTTGTTGCCGGTGGCAATAAGATAACCGCCCTAAATACTGATGGTTCGCTAAAGTGGGCTAAAGATTATGCCAACACTCAATGACCCGGCCTATCAGCAGATGGCCAGACGCTGTATTTTGATTCAGAATCATCAATTATCGCTGCTTCCGCGCTTGACGGTGAGAAAAAGTGGGAGTTTAAAGCTGGCAATAATATGGTTTTTGGCCCGACCATCGGTCCGGACGGCACAATTTACCAGGGTTCATGGGACAAAAATTTTTACGCTATAAATCAAGTTGACGGTACTCAAAAGTGGAAATATGAAACTAAGGGTACGATCTCATACCCACCGAGCATTGACAAAAATGGTAATATTTATCTCGGCGGCGGTGATGCTCACTTCGGTCCGGACGGCAATATTTATGCTTTTGACAAAAATGGCAAGTTGCTTTGGACCTATGACACGAAAACGCTTCGTGTCGGTTCTCCAGCCGTTGGTTATGATGGGATGCTTTATTTCCCGGCCTCACCGGTTTTGTTTGTCCTAAACACTGAAGGCAAGCTGGCTTGGAAAAAGGGGCCTGATATCAGTGCGATGGCCCAGGGAAGTGGACAGAAAGCTCCTTGTGCGCCGCCACCGGCCAAATGTGACGGTGCAATTAATGCCCCTGACGCTCCGAAGAGCGCGTCTGGCTCTTCCGGTAGCGATCCCAGTGGCGCATCCGATGCCTCAAACGCTGCCAATGCCGGTAAAGAAGATATAGCCGGCATCATCACGCCGGCTATCACTCCGGACGGCACGATTTATATTGGCACTTCGCAAGGCAAGGTTTACGCCATTGATAGCAAAACGCAACAGACAAAATGGGAATATCAAACTGGTAAGAACCCAGAGCAGAAAGGCGTTGACTATGGTCTTCCAAGTTTCGTTATGGCCGACAAAGACGGAACATCTTATTTTGGTTCAGTCGATTATAAATTCTATGCGCTGGACAAGGATGGCAAAGTTAAATGGACGTACGAAACGGGTGGCAAAATCATGGAAGCCGCCCCGGCCATTGATGCTGATGGTACAATCTACTTTACCTCAGAGGACGGTTATGTTTATGCGATCGGGGAATAACTGTACGGATTTTATTTGCGAGTAATCGTTTCAAAATCAATTTATTGGAGGAAAATGAAAAAAATATTCTTAGTCATAATCTGCGCCGCGATTGTATCTTCGGCCTCACCGGTTTTGGCAGTAAACGGGCAGACGCAGCTGCCGACAAAGTTTGATTATGCCAAGGAATGGTTCAATCTGAATCTGCTCACTTTCAAAACCCAATCCAAGGTAATATTAATAAATCGTTACGCTGCCAGTCGCACTGAAGAAATCAAAACAGCTGTTAGCCAAAATAATTCAACCGCTCTAACCAGCCTTGCCTCTCGATATTCTAAGCTAGTATCAGAAGCAGGCGGAATAATCCAAAAAGCCAAAAATAACCAATCGGCTCTTATCGATATCGCAAAAACCAATATTCTGTCTCAACAAAAGACTCTCTCTGAGGCGAGGCAAAATGCATCTGCCGAAAACGACCAAAAAACAATTGCTTCTGCACAGGAGCAGGCAGTTGATACAATCAAACAAAATCTTACTGCTTCTCAGAGCGTCGACATAGCAACTGAGTTTACCAACCAGGTCATAGCTGTTTGGCGTGATCCTGCCGGTGAAGTTATGGACGAAACAGGCACACGTGTTTATGCTTCCGGAACTGATTTTAAAAGTGGTGATGTGGCAAACGGTATCGTTATCGATGGTGGGCAAGCAAAAATAACCAACGAAAATAATCAGTTGAAAATTGAATATGCTCCGAGTACTGGCCCTAACTCAGTCGTCTCCGAGACTGGCAAAAAAGTTTGGAAAATTGTTCAAAGCGATGGTAGCACGATAGATAGTTATCAATCTGCCAGTGGAGTAGTGATTGGGCAGAATACAGGCACGGCGGGCAATGTTGTCGTCGGGTCAAATAGTGGCGCAACGAATGTTGTGATTGGAAGTGGCGGAGCGGGAGAAAAGAAGATTGTCGGAGGAATGCCAGTCGTTAAGACTGGGCAGGTATCGATGGAATCCGGTAGCCCGGCTAGTGATCCTTCTCAGACTCAAAATAATTCGCTTAACTCTACTAATAGTTTAAATGGAACAAATACTGTGAGTGGTTCAGGCGACCAAGGACAAGTTCAGCCCGCAGTGCAAGTCGCGCCTCAAGGTTCGAACTAATTTTGTAAACAGAAAATAGATCAGAGAAGCTCAAGAATGAATTAGCTGGAAAAAGCGGCGCCGACTTGTGTCCGTGGGCAGAGCCCTCGGAACAGCCGGCGCCGTGGAGCAGGTCTAGTCCTGCTTTGGCTCTGGCTCGTGGATCCAGAACTCGCCCCACCCCCCGTACTCGGGCGGAATAACCCCGGCCAGGTGTCTGTCCACGAAGCGAACGATGTCCGCTCGTTCGTCCCCCCTGATCATTATGCTGGCTTTGAAATCATGTCCTACCGCCCGGTAGGAAACCGAGACTTCCGACCCACTTGCCTTGGCCAGCTCGGCCAGACAGCGGGCCGCCTCCTCTACCTCTCCTCGGACCATCCGGGGAGACAAGGGTGTGAGCTCCAATGCGAGCATTTGGCACCTCCGCGAAAGTATGGACAAACTATTCTATCACGGAGAAAAAAGCCTAACAATGCTGGAGAGTGTCCTAATTATCGGGAAATATTACTCGTGAGATTTGAGGTGTTAGAGCAAGACTTTTTTGTAAGATTGAGGTTATGACCAGACAGCAGAAATTTGATCGTTTGCGCTTGGTACTAGCAATTCGTATAGATCTGATCTAAATTTAAATGAAATAGTTTTGCATAGGTCGAGTTAGCTAAATTAAAAAATTATCAAATTTTCACTACCTAGATGAAAAAGCTAGCGATAATATTGCCTGGGTTCTTAGACTCAAAGGATTATCCCCATCTTGTTGATTTGGATAATGAATTTAAAAAGCTTGGATTTTCAACGGTTCGGCTCAACCCGACCGGAACTTGGGGTGATGAGCAAAATATTACCAAATATTCGATCAGCCAATATCTCGAAGACATAGATGAGGTTATAAATCAGTCTGGCAAGCAGGACAGAATTGTTTTGGCCGGTCATAGCTTAGGCGGAACTGTTGCTATACTTTATGCCGCGAGTCACGAAAATATTTCAACCGTAATTGCGATTATGTCGCCGGCAACTTATCTGAGAGATGAAAATTGGCAAAAGATTGTCAAATGGCAAAAAGACGGGTTTAAAATTTCGGTTAGGGATCTCCCAGGTGATAAGAACGTAATGAAAAAATTTATTCTGCCGTACGATTTTATTGAGGATTCAAAAAAATATGACGTGATAAAGGAAATATTGAAATTTACGGGGAATATGTTGTTGATTGCAGGCGAACAAGACGATTGTGTTACATTCGATCAAATTCAAGAAATTTATGATCATGCTAATCAGCCCAAAAGTCTAAAATTGATTAGAAATATCGGCCACGACTACCGCCATAACAAAAACGAAATTAAGATCGTAAATAAAGAAGTGGTCGATTTTATTAAATCAATATCATGAAAAAAGTTGTCGTTGCTTCGTCGAGAAAATTTTACGATGAAGTGAGAAAACTCAAAGCTGAACTGGATAAAAGAGGAATCAATGGATTTTATCCAAAGTTTGATTTTTGCGACGATTCTGTCGAGGAAAATGAAAAGCTAAAGAAGCAACTAACTTTAAGATATTTTCCGGCGATTAATGAAACGGACATTTTATATATTTTTGCCAAAGGTGGATATGTTGGTATCTCGGTTGCGGTTGAGACAAGTTATGCCTATGCAAAAACCAAAGAAATTATCAGCTCCGAACCGCTTGCCGAATTGGCTCTGCGTGCCTTGGTTTCAAAAGTTATGCTACCGAAAGAGTTTGTAAAATATGTGGAGAAAAAATGACCAAAAATTTTATTTGTGGGAGTAAGAAGTATGAAGTGGGTGGCCTAAAAATGGACACTATCGGTCTGCCGGTTTCTCTTTTCGATTTGCCGGAGAAGATTGAAGTCGAGGGTTATACACTTTTCTTGAGAACATCATTTCACGTGAGCCTGGTTTGCATCGGCAAAATAATCGAAAAAAACAACCTAAATATTCCAGATTTCATACAAAAAATTATCGCTGACTTTTATGAATTTACTCAACATATGAATATTGATTTTGTACAGTATAAAAATGATTTCAGATTTGCCACCGAGGGCGAAAAACGATCTGTGGTTGTAATGTGCGATATTTCCAATTTAGACAAATTTTTTGATCTCATAAATAAAAAATATTCTCTGCATTTAGAGTATCCGCCAACTCATGTGACGCTCTACACTCTCCAGCCTGTTGCCGGCATTTTCTTAACTGACACCGATAGCATCAATCGTCTCACAAAAAAGATAAAAGCCCCCGTTAAATTATGAATTTTATATGAGATTATTTTTAACTTCAAAAGCCAGTGCGGTGCTAGATAAAATTATGCCGCTGTTGCCAAAACCGACGAAGGAGCTAAAAGTTGCTTTTATCCGCACGGCGGCGAATCCATATCCCGAAAAACCATGGGCGGATGACGACAGAAACAGACTTGTTGAGCTTGGTTTCCAAATAATTGATTTTGATATTGCTGGGAAAGATAAGAAAGAGATTCGCGATGTTTTATCAAAAGTCGATATTATCTTTGTGGCCGGTGGCAACACTTTTTATCTACTTAAAAAAGCCCGCGAAAGTGGTTTTGATGAAGTTGCCAAAAAGTTAATTGCTGAGGGAAAAATCTATATTGGCTCGAGCGCTGGCTCAATAATTGTTGGCCCGAATATCGAACCGGTTAAGTATTTTGACGATCCGAACGTTGCGCAATCAAAATCGTCTCAAGGGTTCAATCTTGTTGATTTTGTTGTTTTGCCACATTATGGAAGGGAAAAATATGAGTTACTCCATAAAATGGTAATTACGGAATTTGGCAAAAAGTATAAACTGGTCACCTTAACTGACGAACAATTTGTTTTAGCAGACGGGAAAAATAATCAAATCCTCACTATCTAGATGAAAAACGTTGCTGAAAAAATTAGATCGTGTCTGCAAAAGGCTAGCAAGCCAACCTCCAAAAAGGAACTGAATTTTGTCGAACGGTATTTGGGGACAAGACGAAAATTTCTTTGCGTCAAGGCCGGTGTGCGCGATGAGATTTTGCACGAGACGGTAAAAGAAGTTAAAAAGATGCCGAGTGCAGAAATTACAAAATTGCTTGATGACCTTTTTGCGTCCGACACATTTGAGTACGTTAATTTTGCCGGAAAATTACTGACCAAATCAAAAGAAGCAAAAGAATGCGGCACTTTTGAAAAATTAGAAAAATGGATTGCGCCGACGAGCGGCTGGGCGGAGTGTGACAGTATTTGCCAGTCGCTATTTGTCGAAAAAGACGTGCTGGAAAATTGGATTGAGTGGCAAAAAACTATCCGCAAGTTCTCTGCTTCAAAAAATATCCAGCTTCGGCGCGCCAGCTTGGTTTTGCAATGCAAACCGGCACGCGGCTCAGATGATCCAAAATTACGTGAGTTGGCATTTGAAACGATCGATAAGCTAAAACACGAAAAAGATGTCCTGATCACCAAGGCCGTCTCCTGGCTTTTGCGCTCACTGACGGTAAAAAACGGTGCGGAAGTACGCCAATATCTCGAAGTCAACCGCGGGTCTTTACCCAAAATCGCGTATCGGGAAACTTTAAAGAAAATTGAGACGGGGAAAAAATAGTGGAAACCAAAATAACCGAAATAACCGAATTCGATCCTAAATACACCAAGAAAATCTATGATTTTGTTATGGAGATAAAGGCTGGAGAGCTTGGCTGGAGGTCGGAGGCTACCGATCTTTTTGAAATCGACAAAAACTATATTAAAGATGGTGGAAACCTTTGGGTCGCGCTCGATGACGATAGAATCATTGGCACGATCGCACTTAAAAATATGGGAGCGGGTCAAGGATATCTAAAACGGATGTATGTGGATAAAAAATATCGTGGCACAGGGCTGGCGCAAAAACTGTTTGAGATTTTACAAAAGTTTGCCAAATCAAAAAATCTTAAAGAGATCTATCTTGCAACCACGACGGGCCCGACGGTAAGAGCGATTGGATTTTACAAGAAGATCGGTTTTAAGAGAGTTAAAACCCTTCCTTCGCATTTTACCCATTACGGCGAAGATTATATCATGAAAAAGAGAATAGATTTTTAGGACAATTATGCCAATTACGCTAGTTGGTGGAAATATTAGAACCGTCTATTTGGTTGCCGGATCGGTGATTGGAAAAGACGGAAAATATCTGTTGGTTCAGGAAGTGAAAGAGCATGTCCGCGGTCTTTGGAATCTTCCCGGAGGTAAAGTTGAAAAGGGGCTGACGCTGGAAGAAAATGCGATCAAGGAGGCGAAAGAAGAAACCGGTTTTGATGTTGAAATTATCAGAGAAATTGGGGTTTACCACGAAGAAAATGATAAATCGATTGCACATGCTTTTGAAGCAAAAATTATTGGTGGGAAATTAGAATTTCCAAAAGATGAAATAATGGATGTAAAGTGGTTTGATTTTGACGAAATTGTCACGCTTGAGCGCCAAAATAAAATCCGCACCAGTCGGGTGATTAAAGCAGTTAGGGAGGCGAGAAATAAATTAAGTGGAGAGAAGTAGTCGTTGTTGTAATGCTTGGCTTATGTTCGGTATAATGAAGAAAATTCATTATACCGGGAGGGCAAAATGACCGAAACACATATTGCGATTTTTAGACAAAAAGATATTAGGAAAAAAGTTTACAAAAACGAATGGTGGTTTTCGATTATTGACGCGGTCGAAGCATTGACTGACAGCAGTATTCCAAAAAGATATTGGGCGGACTTAAAACGAAAGCTTACCCAAGAAGGTTACAATGAAGTGTACGAAAAAATCGTACGGTTGAAACTGAAGGCACCGGATGGAAAAATGCGCGAAACGGACTGTGCCAACACAGAAACATTGTTCAGAATTGTCCAGTCAATCCCATCGCCCAAAGCCGAGCCGTTTAAACGCTGGCTGGCACGAGTCGGATATGAGCGAGTCCAGGAAATTGACGATCCGGAGTTGGCGACCAAGCGCACCCGCGCGCTCTATAAAGCCAAGGGATATTCCAGCTCTTGGATTGAAAAACGGATGCGCGGCATCGAGATTCGCGAGACTTTGACTGACGAGTGGCTAAAACGCGGGATTTTAGAACAGAAGAATTACGCGATTTTGACAGCGGAAATATCGAAAGCCGCCTTTGGCATGACGCCCTCCCAGTATAAAAAATTTAAAGGTTTGGATCGGCAAAATCTACGCGATCATATGGATGATTTGGAACTGATCTTTTCGATGCTCGGCGAGGCCTCGACGACGGAGATTACCAAAAATAAAAATTGTCAGGGCTTCCCACAAAATAAAACCGCGGCAGTCGCGGGCGGCTCGGTTGCTGGCAATGCTCGCCGCGAGCTCGAATCCAAAAGCGGCCGCAAAGTTTCAAAGCGCAAAAATTATCTTATCTCACCGGAGAGCGAGGAGAAACTATTGAAAGCCAGAAAGGACAAAAAATGAATTATTTTGGCACAATTATACTGGAAAGTTTAGAGAGCAAAAGAGTTTTGAAAATGGTCAAAATTTTATCGACGAAAGTTGAGTCGGTTGGAGAAAATCATAAAACGCCATGGTTAAAACAATGGACTCTGCACAAAGTGGAAATCGACGAGGGTAAAGCGGAGAAAGTCGCAAAGCTGATTAGCGAAAGCATTGATTCCTCCCATAAAAGTAGCTGGTACGCCGACTACAAAAACGATTTATACCATTACATTATTTTCCCGCACAAGGTTTTTAAAATCGACAATAAAAACGAGTCGCAACACACTCAAGCTCGAAAATATGGCACTGCCCTTGGTATTCCCGCCCATCAGCTTGACTGGTCAACGGAGATAAAATAAATTTAGGATAATTATGCCAATTACACCAGTTGATGAAAATATTAGAACCGTATATTTAGTCACCGGATCGGTGATCGAAAAAGATGGAAAGTATTTGTTGGTTCAAGAAAAGAAAGAGTCGGTTCGCGGTCTTTGGAATCTGCCAGCAGGAAAGGCTGAGAAAGGTTTGACATTGGAAGAAAACGCGATTAAAGAAGCCAAAGAAGAATCCGGTTATGATGTTGAGATTATCAGAGAAATCGATATTTATCACAAAGAAAATGACAAATCGGTCAAGCATGCCTTTGAGGCAAAAATTATCGGCGGAAAGCTGGAATTTCCGGAAGATGAGATAATGAACGCCGGCTGGTTTAGCTTCGACGAGATCCTCGACCTCGGGCGCCAAAATAAAATCCGCGACGAGTGGGTGATGAAGGCGATCAGGGAGGCGAGAAAAAAATGATCATGGAGAAACAAAAACCTGAATCAATCGAAAATCGTTGGGATATTTTGTACCGAGATTATCCGGAGGTCTACGATGAATTTGCGGTTGTGCCAAGGACACCTTCCACAAATATCGTGCAAGGATTTAATCTGGAAGGAAAAGTATAAAATAACCCTTGAGTCGTGTATAATAACGCTAGAAGGCTGATTAAGAAATCAGAGGTGGGGATTTTTGACACACACACGAAATGGTAGATTTGTAGTTCGGATTTTTTTAGCACTCCTGGTTTTTGGGATGTTTTTTGGCGCTTGTAGTCTTATTTCATCGACAAAAAAGGCAAAAGCAGCAGATAACACTTACTACGTAAGAACTGACGGGAACGATGGGCTTGACGGTCTTTCTGACGCCAACGCATGGGCGACTCTCAGCAAAGTTAGAACAGCCCTATCCGGTGGGATCATTGTTGCGGGTGATACAATATCGTTCCGTCGTGGCGACACCTTTGCCGGATACATTCGTGTCAATAAATCCGGTGACGTCGATTCTCCAATCACATTTGATGCATATGGAACTGGCGCCAATCCTATCATTGATGCTACCGGAATTGCAAATTCGTTTGATTTTCGCGTTGTTGCTGGAACAGGCGCAAGCAATATTACTGTTAGTAATATCGACCTAAAAAATGGGACGGCTGTTGGTTTTCTTATGCTTGGAGGTGGCTCGAATATTACCATTTCTAATTGTAATGTTTCCGCCAATGTTATGGGCGCAAAAATTGCCACAGGGACATTTTCGAATATCACAATATCGGGATGTAATTTCGGTGGTATGTCGTATGGCTTTTATATCTTTACTGTAACGGCCATTTCTGGAGTTACTATTTCGGATTGTGTCTTTGCCAATAATTCCGCTGCCAATATTTCCGTCGTTCCCGTCGCTCAAATCTCTGGTTTATCCATAACTGATTGTACATGCGATGGCTCTACGGCGGGTTATGGCATCGCTATAACTAATGGGACAGACATAACAATTTCGGAAACAACAACAAGTAATAATGTTCGACAGGGATTATATTTAAGAGATCTTTCAAATCTTACTATTACAAACCATACATCAAGTTCTAATACTCTTGAAGGCATTAGTATAAACAGCGCGACAGCCAGTTCAGATATTTCTATAACCGATTCTGTCCTCGATAGCAATGGTCTTGTCTCAAAAGCCAATGGTTTTTCTTCTGGCAATGCTGGCAGTGATATTACTGTTACCAGAGTAACTGCATCTAATAATGGCGGTGACGGTTTTGGTATCAGTGGATCGTTAAGCAATGTTGTTTTCGATGACTGTCTTGCCGACACCAATGGCGTTGACGGTCTTGGCGCCGATGGTGATGGTTTTTCTTATCATGATACGACTACCGGTACAATTAAAAATTCTATCAGCAGAAACAACAAAAAGTCATCTATCGCTCAAGTCAACACTTCAAATGTTTCAATGTACAATAATTTATTTTATCATGCTACCAATGGAACAACAGGTTTGGTTACTCTCTCTGGTGGTACTTACAATTTATATCACAATACAGTTTATAGCGCTGGTCATACTGGCGTGGGAGTAATTTTAACTAGCAGTGCAACCGTCAATATGAAAAATAATATTGTAATGAATTTTGATACTGGGGTATCACAAAATGTTGCAACTGTGACCGAAGACTATAACCTCGTTTACGGAGCAACCACGGCTAATTATACTGGGTTAACACCCGGAGCTCATTCAATTCAACTTGATCCAAAATTAACAAACCCACCAACCGACTTCCCCCTCCAGTCCACCTCTCCCGCTATCGATGCCGGTATCTCAACTGGTATGCCAACAACTGATTATATTGGTGCCTCAAGATATGATGATCCAAATATAGTTAACTCCGGTGGTGGCACATCACCTTACTATGATATCGGTGCGTATGAAGTTACCTCAGCAATCTGTCCTGCTCCAACAGTTAATGCCACTTCCGATACTTCACTAACTGTAGTTATTACTTCTAGCAATACTGATCCAGTTGAGTTTGCTATCTATAATAGTACCGCTTCCAAATATATCCAAGCTAATGGAACCCTAGGTGCTAGTGCAATCTGGCAAACTAAAGCAGCTTGGGGTGGTGCCAGTGGTATTGCCAATACCGGTCTCACACCAAGTACTTCATACACTTATAAAGTCAAAGAGCGAGGAGTAGACGGCGTTGAAACTGCTCTATCATCTGGAACTACACAATCTACTCAAGCTACTCCCACCCCAACCCCTACCCCCACTCCAGCATTAACCACAACCAGTGCTGATCAGATCTCAACCACAACTGAATCATCCACCCCCACCGCACCTCTCTGGCAACGCTTGCTTTCAAGGGTTATGGGAACCACGGCTTCATCTCCTGTTAGCTTCACTACTGTTCCAATTGATCTATCCGCCATTGAAATAGAGCAAGGGGTTGTCTTTGATGCCAGCTCTCTAGGATCTAACATAGCTAGCTATGTTTGGAACTTTGGTGATGGTGGAACTTCAAGCGATAAAAAGGTTGAGCATAAGTATGAAACTCCTGGTAGATATACAGTGACCCTCACCACCACTGACAAATCAGGTAAGGTCTCAATTATGAATAGAACTATTGATATTCGTCCCCCCGCTCCAACCATCTCAGACATCAAAGCCGATGGCACAAGTATCATTATTACCGGCAAATCATTTCCCACGACTACCGTTAATCTACTAATTCATTCCAATATCTATTCTGGACAAACTGTAACCGATAAAGATGGCCAGTTCTCCTACACATTAGACAATGCCTCAGAAACCCTCGGTGAAGGCGATCACACCGTTCTTGCCACAGCTGCTGTCATCTTCTCCGATAAGACTCAGCTTAAAGGCAAAGACAGTAAAACCTATGACTTCAAAGTCTCAGTTGACAGCGGTAAGCTCAAGGTTGAGATGAAAAAGACTAAGACCTGGCAGATAGTCTCCATCATTCTAAGTGGAATCATCATTGTTGGACTTGGAGTAGTTGTTGCTCTCAGGAAGAGGAGGAAGGGGAGAGGGGCTCAAAGATAAAGCAAAAGTGCGACGAAAGATATTTTTTGCTAAGCTTGGGTTGTGAAGAAACAAAAACCCGAATCAATCGAAAATCGTTGGGATGTTTTGTACCGGGATTATCCGGAGGTTTATGATGAGTTCGCCGTTGTGCCAAGGGCACCTTCCATAAACGCCGTGCAAAAATTTCATCTGGAAGGAAAAATAATTGCCGATATCGGTTCAGGCACGGGCGACTCATCTTTTGAATATGCCAAATCAGCCAAAGAAGTGGTTGGGATTGAGATTGAAAAACCAATGTTAAATGTTGCTGAAAAACTCGCTAAAGAGCGCAACATTAAAAATGTCAAATTTGTTTTGGGTGATGCGCGCAAAATTCCGCTTGAGGATGGTTCCGTTGACGCTGTGATTGGTGCGACGTTGGCGATTAATCCGCCAGAGGAATTTAAAGATTTTGTCAAAGAAGCCGAGCGTGTTACAAGAAACGGCGGAGTGATGATTCTCACCAATATCGCGCCGGGTTGGTATGGCGGCGAGCTCAATAAAATCATCGGTGAAGATAATTCGTGGGATGAAAAAATCGACCAAATCCTCGAGGATTGTAGATTTGAATATGAAGATTTATTTCAAGATCAAGAGTATGGCTCTCTCGATAAAATCATCCGCACCTACGGCTTCATCTTCGGTAAAAAAGCCATCGAGTACCTTAAAACACACACAAAAACTAATATAAAATGGAAACTGCGAATTCGATATAAAAAAGTGGAGAAATAAATGCCGGGAAAGCAAGAAGCAAGCGAACATAGTGGGGTAGATACGGATCCCAGGCCGCAGATTTTGCAGGACACCGGATTTGAGTTTGATTGGGACGACAAAAAGGTTTGGGAGATTCCGGCCGAAGTGGAAGAAATGCCGATTGATGAACTTTTGTGGCATTTGGATCTGCCGATTTGGGATAAAGAGGGCACGGATGATTGGAATTTAACCCCGGTGGAGGTTTTGCAAAATCCCGAGCGTGAACCGTCGCACTCAAAAAAAGTTGCCGAGTCAGATTTGAATTTCCCGATTGATATTATGGAAAGCAAAGGCCGCTGGGTTTTGCTCGACGGCTATCATCGTCTTGCCCGCGCCCACCAGCTCGGCCATAAGTCCGTCAAAGTCCGCAAAATCCCGCGAAGCTATATTCCGCAAATCACGACAAAAATGTGGAAGGATTATAAAACCGAAGCCGGAAAGAGTAAGAATGTCTAGCTATTTTAGAGACAGGATTGTTGTGGTCTACCCATTTATTCCATTGATAACTAAAGATGGAAATGAATTTTCCGGTTTTAAATTCCGCTCTCTAGACATTCGACACTATATTCCAAGATACGAGAATACTCGCAAGCCCAGGAGCAGAAGTCTAAAAGATTTTTTTGATGGACTTCTAAGACAAATTCGCACACAGAACTGCGAATATTTAGTAGGTTTGGGATATTCAATTCACAAATTCGATGGATCCGAAGACGATAAAGAGAGAGTGCTTAATAAAGTCAGGAATGATGTTGAGCTTTTATATTTTATTTTTGGTCAGTCAAATAATGCATATGATACGGCCTTTCCCAAGTTTTATGTCATCGGTAGAGTCACCCGGTTTGAAAGAGAGGATTTCTTATTTAGTTTCGAATTAGTTGAGAATCTTGAGAGATCAACGCATTATTTTGTTTTAAAAAATCCAACTGAGGAGGATAGGAATAGGACAATTTCCCTGAGAATGAAAAGCTCACATTTTGTTCAGGAGCCATCTATAAACGAGAGCTGGAAGAGAAGAATTTCAAAAAGACTTTCCGAGCGTTTATATAGGGGAATATTTTGGGCGAACAATGTAAAAGATCGAGAGAGAAGAGTGATTGAAAAAATTATCAGTTCTACAATCGCAGTAGAAAGCATATTGAAAATAAAAAAGAGGAAAGGTGAGAAATGGCACGAAGCATTTGCTCGGGTTGTAATAGATGAACTAAAATCTGACATCACAGACATCAGTGATGAACATCTAGTTAGAGCCAGACAGGCATTTGAGCAGGCGGCGAATGTTAGGAGCGGGGTGGTTCACGGGAGGAAAATTTATGAACACATTTGTTCAGAGAGGCATGGTCTGGCTAATGATGATATCAGATTAAACTTTGACGATAGTAGGTATTATTTTGTACACGACCTACTGTATGAAATCTTTGAAATTTCCGTAAATAAAAAAATTTTTGGAGACGAAATCACGTCAGGAATTAGATTTAAAAATTTACTCGCAAAGATTTATCCGAACAAGGACAAACTAAATTTGGTTTTCAATAAAATCGGAGGAGGAGCCGAGATATTCAAGATTTTAAAAGATCTAAATGGTCTGAAGGAACATGACACTGCTGGAGTGAACCCACAAAGACTAGGTGTTATCATTGAATTTATTAATGATTCATCAAAAAAATTGCTGGAGAAAGGCATTCCCTATGAATGTGTTGGCAGGTTGAGAGATTTGGTTAGGAGCGAGAAAGGATGGTCGAAAATATATGAGATGAGTGGTGCTGTAGAAAAATGGAGCATCAATGCACCGGTTTTGAATTCTGAAAAAATTGCAATCTATAGTTCAGCCAATGGACTAGTTGATTTTTTACATTTTCTTTCGAATTATATTATGGATAAGGCAATCAAAAGGAACCATAGGAGGTCCTTGCTATCCTAACATAACGGGTAGTGGTAGAATTTAATCGAGAATGAACAAAATGTCTAAAAACCTGCTTCAAAAAATCCTTGTCATCCTATTTATTCTCGTTGGATTAGCGGTTGCGGTGGTGGCGATCAGATATTCGATTTTTGCAACCACGGTCGCGCTGAACTTGCGGTTAATTTTCTTTGCAATCTTATTTGCCGATGCGATCTGCTTTTTCGCCGCGGCCTGGGGAGTAGCCAAAAATATCAAATGGCTTTATCCGCTGACGATCGCACTCTTGGTTGTTAATGCCCTGGGTTTGATCTTTGACGACATCGGTTTTGCCGACATTCTTGCGACGGCGATAAATATTTTTCTGTTGATTTTGTTAATTCTCAACCATAATAAAATCTCTAAAGAATAAGGAGGGAGTATGGATCAAGTTATAACACAGACGCCGAAAAAGTCAGGTGCTTGGATTTGGGTAATTTTAATTATCATTGTCTTGGCGGCCGGCGGGTATTTTGCATGGAAATATTTTTTCACCAATCAAACCGAACCAACCGAGTCAACGACAGCCGGATCAACTAAATCAACTACCGCTAAAAATTCCGGAAAATGGCAAGAAGGTGGTGTGGCGATCCCCGGGCAATTTGCTGATGCCGATGTGGTAGATATCGGTTCGGGCAAATATCGGATGTATTATTCAACCGAGCCAGAGGTGCAAGGCAATAGTTTGGAAGTTTATTCGGCGACCTCAACCGACGGGGTGACTTGGACCAAAGAAGATGGCGTGCGCAAAACGATGGCGACTTTTCCAGATGTGGTGAAAATGCCGGACGGCCCCTCGACAGATTCGACAAGCTCACTGCAGGCAAGCTCGGGGCAGGTAAAGTGGCGGATGTATTTTCAGAATGCCGGCGTAATCAAGTCAGCAACTTCTGCTGACGGGTTGACTTGGACTGACGAGCCGGGCACTCGGGTAGATAAAGATGAATCCGGTTATAATCTCGAAAGTGTTGGTGCGCAGACAACGGCAGTCCTAGACGATGGCACATATATCATGCTTTATCGCGGAACGATTCCAGAAGCGTATCAAACAACTGAAAAAATTCCCAATCAAACAACTCAGCTTTACTTTTGGGCACTCTCAAAAGATGGTCTGACTTTTCAGAAAGAAGGTCTGGCGATTGATTCGCGCAATGAGATCTTGTATGGATTAGCTGATGGTGCCGATTTAGTGAAGTGGAACGAAAATGAATGGCGAGTCTATTTCTGGAGCTACGCCGGTGTATATCATAGCGTTTATGGCAATAATGCTTTTTCCGCGCCGGTTTTTGACTATACTAATAGCACAGACACACAGATGAAATTTTCGCCCAATCCGCCCAGTGATCCGAGTGTGATCAAAATTGGCGACATTTGGTATATGTATTATGGAGTGCATACCAAGGGAATATATTGGGCCAGCCTGAAATAATTAGTTCGTAAAAAATAGTATGACCCCATAGGATGGCATAATCCTACCCGACGGGGAAAGGAGTTAATATGTCAGACGAAAAAGTGTGTTGTCCGAAGTTTGATCCCGCGCCATGGGATGGAAAAGTAGTCGAGTGGAAAGACAAAAAATTCATCAAAGACAAGGTTTTTACATTTATGTTTGTCCCGATGAATTTTGGTGGGGCGATGACACGTCTGATGAAAAAGGTAGATGATGCTGGTGCCAAGACGCTGGATTATATGTGCCTGTCTGATCACACGTCGAAGTGGAATATGGATTTGTATTTAGCGGTCGATAAAGAAATTGAAGGTGCCGAAAATGTGACATTATCCGGAAAATACTTAACAAAAGTATACGAGGGCGATTTCAAGGAAACCGGCAAGTGGATGGAAGATTTTGCTAAATTCGCTAAAGACAAAGGCCATAAAATCAAAAAAACCTATATGTGGTATACGACTTGCCCGAAATGTGCGAAAAAATACGGCCATAATTATGTTGTGACTGTGGCAGAAGTAGCTTAACCTACCTATTCGAGTTTTCCGACTACCGGATATCTACTCAGGGCGGATTTGGCATGGTAACTATAAAATTCGCCGGTTAGATCGGTGCCGGCTACATGTTGAAAATGTGCGCCACTTCTAAAAACGTTGGTTAGATCATAAACAACTCCGTCAACCCCGACATAGGCACTTTGGCCATTCTGACCGTTGTATTTCGCGAGCTCTGCGGTGGTGAAAATTTTGACCGCTGGGGTAGCGACGGCCTGGTTGACTGAATTTTGAGCGGTAACTGGTGTCGGCGAGACAGAAGAGATATCGCTAGATTTTTTTGTCTGATAAAAACGATCTATATAAAGGAAGCTTGATAGAAATGTGACAAAAAACAAAACTAGGATTGTCGCCGACAGGTTGTTCCAAATTCGCCAACGCCTAAAGGCTAAATGAATGGCAAAACTGGTGTGGAGCGTGAAGGCGAGCAAAGTGATCATTGGCAAAATATTAAGATGAAATTTTGTCGAAAAATCAGCGGAGATAATTCCCTTAGTTATCCCATAGCCAGTAATAAAGTAGATGATAATTGATACAAACAGTACCCACGCAGAAATTCGATCAATTTTTATCCAATTCCTCATGAGTCTATAGTATTAGGATTTGCTGAATCTTAGCTGAAAGTTATAGTTATCTGGGAATTGGAATGTATTTGAGATTGTTATTTTACCTCGAAACCGATAATTCTCCATTGCCCAAGGATTTTTCTGATTTCTGTTTCAAGGTTGATGGTTTCAGTTTTGTTCAATTCCGGAAATGTTCGATCCCCCATAATCTCCAGGCTGTAAACTCCACTTTTGTAGCCGGTTATTGTAGCCGAAGTTGCGACAAATTGACTTGAGACTGAAGGGCCGAACCTTTTGCTCATATTTCGCAATGTCTGGAAGTCTTCGTCATATTGCTTGACGAGCTCTTTTGAAAAATATTTTTTTAAATCTTCTAATCTTTGTGATGAAGATTCATCCTGATAATTACCCCAAACATTGGCAAACTGTGTCGTGTTGTTCCGCACCACGTTTCTTGTTTTCGTATTATCCCAAACCGGGAAATATAATAGATATAAAATAATTGCACCGACAACTAAAATAATTGCACCGATGATTATGCATATTTTCTTAGATTTGCTCATACTAAATTAATCATAATCGATTATTGACACGGCCCAGTCAGAGTATTATTTGCACCAACAACGCCCAACACCTTAATTTTTCCTTTCGAATCATTCGGGTTACCGGTATATGGATCGGAAGTGCCGAGGTACTTATATACTTCTGGCGGTGCGCCAAATCTTACGCCGTCTCTTGTCGTAACCCATCGCGCCGGCCCACTTTCTTCGGCGCTGACAATTATCTTTTTGCCCGTTTCCGTGCTCTGAATCAAAAATTTCTTGTGGTTGCGAAGATTTGCTCTAACTGTGCGCGCGACACCGTTTTCGAGTAATGTTGGCCCATACCCCATTTTTTCTGTCGGTTCCCAATCCCACCCCATCCACTGCGCTGTTATATACCATCTTTCTCCATTTGTAGTATGGGGAGGAAATGCTCCAGATCCTTCAAAATTCAGGGGAGCTGAGTCATTGCCCACATAGTGTTTTGGTTGTGTTTCGGTCAAATGTTTCTCTCGTCCGAGCTTTCCTTCTATTCTAGTATAATAAGCTGGCGATTCGTTGCTCACATTCCCGCAGTACGGTAAATCTGTATTTAATCGTATCTGATCTTGCGGCTGAGCTACCCCGGCTAAAGACTTATTGGCTGGGATAAACGGAAGCAACAAAAACACTAAAACAACAACAATCCTTTTAGTCACAAAGATTTTGACTTTCATAACGATTTGTCCTGCCCTGGCTCCTACTCATCAATAATAGTCTCCAAGACAAAAAATTACAAAGTTTTTATGTTTTCGTTCTCATGGTAGAATTGAGACTGCGATAAATAAGCTTTTTTTGTAGAATGATGTCATAGGAAATAAGGTGTGTGGAGGCAACATGATGAACCAAGAAATCACAGGCACGACGCTCAAGAAATCAAGGGTATGGGTTTGGATTATAGTTGCAGTGGTCGTCATCATCGGCGTTGTCTTCGTGTTTCTTCGCTCTGATGAAGATACATGGATAAAAGATGCGGCGGGCAATTGGATCAAGCATGGTAATCCGACAAAAGAATCACCCGGATCTTCGACCCCGGTGACAATCTCGGACAAAGTTTTAGCGAATAAATTCGGTTGGCTTGGGGGAGGTATGGACGATACCGGCGAAGGTATTATTGCTAGGGGAGGTCTATGGGTTAGGCCGCACCCAGGCGCGTTCGTTTGGAACGTGATGCAAAAATCCAAAGATGACACGATTGATTTTACTCTCTCCGATCAGGAAGTTGATAATTTCCAGAAAAATAATATTGGCATTTTGGCTACTATTTGGCCATTCGCCGATTGGGACCAGAAAAACTTGGCAAATGCTGCTGACTGTAAGATAGCTGATATTGACGAGTTTTTGCCTACAAACGATAAAAAAGGTCGGGGTGTTTATCTACCATATTATCGTTGTAACCCAAGTGATTGGGTGGCTTATCAAAAATATGTTGAAGCCATCGTCGAACGTTATGACGGTGATGGGGTTAATGATATGCCTGGATTAAAAACGCCGATTAAATATTGGGAAGCGATGAACGAACCGGATCTGCAATATAATAATAAAAATCTGCCATCGGGTGAATCTGATCGACTCAATTTCTACAAACAGGGTCCGGCCGATTACGGACAGCTACTTAAATATACCTATCAGGCGATCAAAAAAGCCGATCCAGAGGCCAATGTCTTGATTGCTGGCGCAGCGGGTGGCTCGGATCAGCATTTGGGTTTTTATGATCAACTGTTTTCAACAATGACAGACGCAGCCAACTATTTTGATATCGGTAACATTCACTGCATCTCAAACGATGAGAAAACAAGTGATTTTAATGTTGGTCCATATAAAGCGCTTTTGGCTAAATACTCTATTACGGGAAAATCAATTTGGGTAACTGAAGCGGAAGCGGTGTATAGCACCTCTGCTGAAGAGAATTTCCAATCTACCAAAAAGAGTACACAGGGTGCTATTGCCGCTGGAGTAGAGAGGATATTTTTCACTCGTGATGATTTTGGCGATACCAGAACGGATATGTCAAAGATGAACGCCGGTAGCGAGTATCCCAGCGCTGAAAAATATCAAGAATTGATCGAGGGTTTGTTAGAACAATAGATATCCAAACACTGTACTTTTCCTTTTCTTGACAGGAATCTTTCTGGGTGGGAGAATTAGGCTAACAAGGGGAGGGAAATGAGATCTCGTTGGGGTAAGCTTGCTGTTTTAAACATGGTCATCGTGTTTTTGGTCGGGCTTCTTTTGTGCTTTCCGCAGAGAACATTAGCTTTGTCCTGGGAACAAGTTGGGACCGCTGGTCTTGGTGGCGGTGCAGGTAATGCGACTGCAGTTAGGATGGTTAGTTTTAATGATAAATTATACGCCTCGATTGGAAATTATGATCTCCCTCCGACGGGTGTAGAAATATTTAGCTCGTCCGATGGCCAAATTTGGACACAGGTAAATACAGACGGGTTCGGCTCGGCGACAAATCTCGATGCGGTTATGACGGTTTATGATTCGGCACTTTACGTCGGAACTGATACCCTGGGAGGCATGGCCCAACTTTGGAAGACAACTAACGGGACGGACTGGACCCAAGTTGGGACAGATGGTTTTGGTGATATTGGCAACACTCGTATTATCGGGATAGGAGAATTTAACGATAAGCTTTATATTGGTACGGGTAATGCAGTTACAGGCACAGAGGTTTTCTCTCTTGATAACGCAGGTACTCTTACGCAAGTAAATTTAGATGGATTTGATGGAACAAACACCAATAATATCGTTTGGTCGCTTCAAGAATGCAATGGTGCTCTTTATGCTGGAACGGGAACATCCGCCAGTGGGGCTCAGCTTTGGAAAACAACCAGCGGAACAACTTGGTCGGCAGTGATGCAGGGCGGATTTGGAGATACTAACAACGACTCAATTTCAGCTCTGTTTATCTTTAACAGTAAATTATATGCCGGAACGATTAATGACGACACCGGAACGGAAATTTGGCGGACAACAACCAGCGACACGAATTGGGAGCAGGTAAATACTGATGGCTTCGGCAAGGCAGCTACTATCTGGTCCGGTGATCAAGTAGCCGTTGTTAACGGCACGGTTTATGTAGGAACGAGAAGCACCGACAATACGGTCGGAGCTAGGCTTTTCATTTCAACCAACGGCTCGACCTGGACTCAGGAGGGTACGGACGGATTCGGAGATCCAACCAACAATTTTGCTATGTACGCCATCACTTTTAACGGCAGAATATACCTAGGGATTTCTAGCGGAACTGGAGCGGAAATTTGGCGAACTGGGACGATGAGCACTTTGTCAATTACCACAACTTCTCTTGACGAAGGAACGGTTGGCACCCCATATCCCGAATCGATTGAGACAAGTGCCGGGACTACTCCGTTTACTTGGAGTTTGGCTAGCGGCTCTCTGCCGGACGGCTTAGTCTTTGATTTTTCGGCCGGAGCCATCTCTGGCACACCGACGAAGGCCGGAACCTATACCTTTACAGTCAATGTAACCGATGCTGGCAATCCGATGCAATTAGCGAGCAAAGAATTGTCGATTAAGATTAATGATGTGGCGACCGTCGCAACTGCGACTGCAACTCCCGAGATACTACCCGAAACTGGTGCAGACGCGTATTTTAGTTGGGCATCCATGTCGATTTAGCATTGTAATTAATTTCAGCTTGTGGCGATTATAGGGACTGTATTTACGAGGCGAATTTCCCGAATAAAAAAACTTTTTCGAAAATATAAAAAGTTTTTTTTGTTTGTCGGGATTGGGTTTATATTAGCCATTATGATTCTGAATGTATGTCTTGTTTCAAATTTTTATCAAAAAAGTGATCATATCCCAGAGATTTGTGTCAGAGATCAAAATTATCAATCAACGACCGTCACAGACCCGAAAATAACAGAATTTGGTCTAAAAATTGAAAAGCTTGATATCGTGGCGCCAATAATAAAAGATGTTGACGGTAAGAGTAAGTCAGATTACAATAATGCGCTAAAAGAAGGAATTGCTCATTTTAAGGGCACATCTTTGCCGGGAGGAGGGGGAAATATTTTTATTTTCGGTCACTCAAGCGCTCAGACAAAAAGTGATTATTCGAAAATCTTTGCCACGCTAGATGATCTCGAAGAAAATGATGAAATTATTATTTATTATAAAAACAAAGAAAATAGATACAACGTGAAAGAGAAGACGGTTGTTGAAGCAACTGATTTATCCGTTCTGGAACAGGGGGAAAAAGAAATATTGACGCTAATGACCTGCTGGCCAGTCGGGACCAAAGACAAGAGACTGATTATAAGGGCAGGACCTGCTGAAAAGTGATACAATAGGACGAGTTTTATTGAAAGGAGCGGACTATGAAAAATGTTTTTATTGCGGTCTTAATTGCTGCGGTTTTGGCAGTGGGTGGATATGCCGGTTGGTACTATATGATCAAAAAAAATCCTGAAGGTGGAATTTGTACAAACGCGAACCGTTGCGAGACTGGGTTAAAATGTGTCAACAAAACCTGTTCTTCGGGCAAGATCAATTCTGTTTGTTCTGCCAAGACAGACTGCGCGGCCGGATTTTGTGTCAATAGTAGGTGCACAGATGGAAAGAAGAGTTCGTCGTGTGCTACATATAAAGATTGTGAGAATGGTTTACTTTGTCAAAAAAGTATTTGTGCCACGCCGCCAGATTATTCGAAATATTTCACTAGTATAAATATTTCGAAAATGAAATCGGGGATGCCACCTGGGGCAGATAACCCGCTTACTGCGACGACTGAATTCAAATCGGGTGACAGTATCGAGATGGATTTTGTTGGCGTCAAACCAGCGACCAAGGGTACGTTCAAATATGAAGTCGTGAATTCAACTACGGGCGAAACAGCGGTCGACTCTACTGGCCGCGGCGAGATTCCGGACTTTGCCGGAAAAGATTTTGGGGTGGGCACGGATTTGTCAATTCCGTCTGGCAGCTACGATCTGAATATCTATCTTAATAATGAGTTGATCTATACGACATCGATTAAAGTTACGGCTTAGCCCCCATAGAAGCTTACTCAGAGTCCGCTATTTTTTGGCTGTAGGTTTTTTGGGGAAAACAAGAGAATATAGAAAGCTAACAAGCCAAATAATTAAGTAGGCTGCGACAAAAAAGATTATAAAATTCAGTAAGTAATCGAAAATTTCTATAACAGTTGATCGAGTCGAGACAATGTTGTAATTTCGCGGGACAAAATTAAAAGCGTAAAAGTCGAGTAAGACTCCGATCACTATGGCAATGATTATTCTTGTTTTTGAGATCATCACTGACTATTCTACTCTTCATAAGCCGTTCGGGCAAAATATTTGATTTTATGCAGAAAATTCTGTGTAATTAATCAAAGAATTATATCTGAGGAGAAACTATGAGACACGATATGGAGACAACGGAGAAAACTGACGTACAGTATGAGTTGAGTGATCAAGATAGAAAAACGATCGGTGAGACATTGTCTGGGGTAGCGGAAAAAGTTGGCTATAGGCGGCCCGAAGAAATTGATCAAGAAACACAAGCTTCTTGCGCCGAACGAATAAATAGTCTTTGTGAGCGCTATCCACTGGAAGCTATTTGGGACAGGTTGATTTATGCCGGCCAAGAGGATATTTATGGCACGTCGAGTGACGACGCGATACCGATAGTGAGTTCTGGGATAGGTCACAGAACTCATTCTGAATCTGTCAACGTGGCAGAGACGCACAGGGGTACGTCGAAGGGGCAACCACATACGTTCGGTCTGAGCGAGCCAGCATATGATTCAATTATCCAGAGCGAAAAAGACGGATTGGCCGGGAAAGAGACTGTAAACGCAATCTTGTTTGGTTCATATAGCCATCATTCAGCAGATGAGTTTAATCAATTTATGCGCAAGATAAATTCTCGGTCTACGGTATCGGTGGTTGATTTGAGCGACGTAGGCATCAGGGGCGCACATCAAGGGATTCTCAAAGTTGTTGGTGATGTGATGAAGCTGCCAATCGCCGCTGAATCACAAGATGTTGTGGCCACGAATTATTTGATGCCGTATCTAACGAGAGGTTTTGATGAGCTAACGAAGGGGAAACACATTATGGCGATGTTGCGCGAAGCCTACAGGTGTTTAAAACAAGGGGGGATAATATTGTTAAATGAGGAAAATGTCACAGCTAAAAGGGAAGCCAATATTGATACGACGAACTTGTACCTGCTTGCCGTCTCTTTGCAAAAGATCGGGTTTGAGGAAATTAAGTACGGTTCGGGCTATGATTATGAAACGCACGTAGATAAATTAGAGGGCAATAGATCAAGATTAGTGCCTCAGGCAACTTATCGTTTGGTTGAAAACAAAAGGCCTTCTGGAGTTATAGAGGTTGTGAATGGACTCAAAAGTTATGATTTTATGGTAATGGGCAAGAAGCCTAAATGTGAGCCAGTTTAAAATCCTCAGCTTTTTTTAAGCATTTATGGTATATGATACGGTTAGATTAAAAGTTGAAGATTAAAAATATAGTTTAACCAGAGACGATCCATGAGAATATTAATTGTCGAAGATGATCATAAAATTGCTAATGCTGTAAGAAAGGGTCTAGAGCAGGAATCGTATGCTGTCGATGTTTCCTACGACGGAAAAGACGGGCTAGGAAACGCCCTAACTATTGAATATGACTTGGTAATATTAGATCGGATGTTACCGGAGGTTGATGGAATAGAAATCTGCAAGATTATGCGCACGAAAAAAATCAATACTCCGATTTTAATTCTAACCGCCAAAGATAAAATTTCTGATCGTGTTGAAGGGCTCAACTGTGGCGCCGATGATTATTTAATCAAGCCGTTTGCTTTTGAAGAATTACTAGCAAGGATTAGGGCACTTTTGCGCCGGCCGATTCAGATGACTGAAAGTCGACTAAAGATTAATGGTCTTGAGCTTGACCGACTAACCTACGAGGTCAAGCGTGATAGCAAGAAAATTAAGCTTTCCAATAAAGAATTTGCTCTTTTGGAATATCTCATGCGCAACCCCGGCAGAATCCTAACTAAAGACAATATTATCTCTCATGTCTGGGATTATGATGCCGATATTCTGCCAAACACAGTCGAAGTTTATATCGGTTATTTACGAAACAAAATCGACAAGCCATTTCCGAAGAGACCACCCTTGATTTATACTGTGAGAGGATTCGGGTATAAAATTAGTGCGGACGAAGCTGGCAAAAAATAGAAAGGAAATCGATGAAAAAAGAGGGTCCTCCTTCAGTTGAGCCGGTAGAGAGCTTTGATCAACAAAAGAGACAATATTTTATCAGGATTGGCTTGCAGCTGCGCCAGACGCTAAAATTGCACAAGCAAGAAGGTTTGTGGGATCGAAATGCGCAAGGAGAAAGGGATTGGGTGAATGCGTCAAAGCATTGCATCGTTGAAGCCGCCAGATCGAAAGTTTTAGCAAACAAATTTGGACTATCATTGGAGATGGGTGAGAAGCTAATTGCCGCCGCGGCGTTACATGATTTTTATAAAAGAAAAGAAATTGAGGCAATGAGACGGCCCGACAAATCTGTGTGGGGAAGCTCTCAGGAAGCGGCACAGCAAAGCGATGTGATAATGAAAGCAGCGGGATTTGATGACGAGACTATAAGGTTAGCTGAGTCTGTCGGACATCTTTCGTTGAAGGAAACGGAAGAGATTTTAGTAAAAGAGAATTTGGCTGAAGGAGATATTGCCTTTTTGATGCTCCATTATATTGATGATTATACTCATAACCACGATTGGACGAGTGAAGCGGTGGTTGATGAGCAAACTGGCGTATCTGCGGACGACATGGACAGGAGAATCTTGCGCTCGGAACAAAGCGGTAAATACGAGGGGCTCAATCAGGAGGGTGTGGGAAAGTTTGGCCCCGGCGAGACAATGTTTCAAGCGCAATATCGTATTGGTGTTGCGGTTGAGAAAAAACTTGTCGAATTGTTGGGGCAAAAGCTGGGTGTGCAACTTGATCCCAAGGATCTCCCCGCGATGATTGATGGATGGGTCAAAGAGGAAATTGCTAAAGAAAGTCTCAATAATTAAATATTTATAAAAATGACTTTTAAATCCGCTTATATCCGCTTAACTTTCTTCTATGTGTTGGTCGTTATGATCGTCAGTGTGGTTTTTAGTCTGGTCATCTATCAGGTTTCAGCTAATGAACTCGGTCAAGGATTCAGTCGGCAAACTAGAATCTTGCGTGATCTGCCGGTTGACCGGCAACTTCAGGTTTCGCCTCAGGAGCTTGAAAAAATGCGCGCAGATTTACTCGAAACGAGCAGCAACCATCTTCAGCTAAACCTGCTATATTTTAATCTATTGATTTTGGTTTTGTCGGCTTTTGGCAGTTACTTTTTTGCCCGCCGTACTATGCGCCCGATTGAAGAAATGGTTGAAGCGCAAAATCGCTTTACTGCTGACGCTTCCCACGAGCTTCGTACACCCTTGGCAGCAATGCGCACAGAAATTGAAGTTGCTCTCAGGGACAAAAGTTTCACCGTTTCAAATGCCAAAAAATTGCTAGAAAGCAATATTGAGGAGATCACCAAGTTAGAATCACTCTCTGGCGCTTTGCTCAAGCTGGCAAGATACGAAAGCACTAAAGAAAAGCTGGAAGAAGTTAATCTTTCGGATGTGATTATAGAGGCCTATCAAAAAGTAGAATCACTGGTGAAAAAAAAGAAGATAGTTTTTGAAAATGAGATTAAGGAACTCAAAGCTAAAGCCGACAAACAAAGTCTTGTCGAGCTTTTTGTCATCTTACTCGATAATGCTATTAAATATAGCGAGGAAGGCAAGAAAATTTGTATCACGATGAGTAGCGAATCAAACAAATCGGTTATCAGGATAAAAGACGAAGGGGTAGGGATAAAGGCGAGTGAGCTACCGCATATATTTGAGCGGTTTTATCGGGCCGACATTTCCCGGGTGAAGACCAAGGTTGATGGCTACGGCTTGGGTCTGTCGCTGGCTAAGCAAATCGCCGATCTTAATGTAGCGGAAATATCTGTCAAAAGTACGCCGGGCAAGGGTAGCGAGTTTACGGTCAAGCTACCCGCATAGTGTAAAATTTTAAGCAAAATATCAGTATCTTACTGTAAATTCAACTCGTATCTTCTTACCCCCTAAGACAAAGCATCCTTCAACGGGATGCTTTGTCTTGTTAAGCGACCTATTGCGTATTGTTGAATTTGACCGGTTAATAGAGTAATCTGTTACTGTCAGGCGATTTTGTATATGCAGCAATTTCAAGAGCAAACTAAAGAGTACGTTATAAGGCTTCCGCAGAACTCTGTTTTTGAGATCGGAGTCTTTTGTGAATTTTTGAAAACGATCTCGCGCATCATGAAGGGTGTTCCTTTTGCGATATCGCTTAACATGATCAATAAGCGAATTTTTTATATTGTAAAAATGCCGGAGAGATATTACTCCGTTCTCGAGAATCAAATCTATTCAGTTTTTCCAAAAGTCGAAGTTGAACCGATAACGCGAAATTTTATTAAGGAGCAGAAGCCGGAAACCGGTGCCCACGGTACACTCAAACTAAAACATGGTGATCATTTCCCATTTTTAAACTTTGACCAGCTCGAAGGCTCTTTTTTGGCTGATTTTTACAACCAATTTAGTCGTTTGACCGCGAGTGAAAACTTTTACTTCCAGATCAAAATTATGCCGATGGATTATGACAGGGTGATGTTTTCGTTTAAGCGATCAATAAAGCTTGCAACTAAAAACCTCAAAGACAGAGTCAATTTTATTCAAGGAATATTTTCCAAAAAGCTCTCCGGCGAAGTGAGAAACAGAGCTATGCAAGAGGCGATGAAAAAAAATAAGCAGCCCTTGTTTATGACAGAAATCGATTTGTTGCTTTTCTCCGAAGAATATAATCTGGCCAGAGCAAAGCTTGAACCAATCGCGCAGGTATTTCACAAGTTGGAAAGTGAGTTTAACGAATTCCAGTATCGGATAAAACCGATTTCAGAGACAGAAATAGACCATATTACCTCATTAGATTTTGCGAAGGATGCGGCGTTTTTAACTGCCGAAGAAATCAGCACGATTTTTCATTTTCCAACCGATACAGCTTCAGTTCCGAATCTCTATAAGATTTTGGCCCCCAAAGCCGAACCGCCTTTGGGTCTGCCGACGGCTGAGAACACGCCGGCAGACGAGATTTGTCTTTTTGCTAGAACGAATTACAGAAACATCAGAGAAACTTTTGGGATAAAACGTCGTGATAGGGTTCGCCACATGTACGTTATTGGTAAATCCGGTTCTGGTAAGTCTAAACTGCAAGAGCAGCTAATTAAAAATGACCTTGAGTCTGGTCAGGGCGTTTGTGTGATCGATCCGCATGGCGACTTGATTGAAAACGTTATCCCATTTGTGCCCGAATCTAGAATCAAAGATGTTATTTTTTTCAATGCGATAGATGAAAACTACCCCGTTTCTTTTAATCCTATCGAAAAAGTTGACAAGATTTTTCGTCAGCAGGTTGCAACTGGTTTAATTGAGATTTTCAAAAAATCTTTCGGCGCAAACTGGACGCCAAGATTAGAACACGTCATGCGTATGACAATCTTGGCGCTTCTGGACGCGCCGAAGGCTTCGGTTATGTCCATCCTGCTTATTTTGACCGACCGCGAATATCGCCAGGAAATTATCAAATCGATTGAAGATCAAGTGGTCAAGAATTTCTGGACTAATGAGTTCGCGGGTTGGAGCGAAAAGTTTGATTCTGAGGCAATCATGCCAATTTTAAATAAAATTGGTCAGTTCGTTTCGGATTCTTTGATCAGAAACATCGTTAGCCAGGAAACAAACAAGCTCAAGATGCCGGAGATTATGAACAATCGTAAGATTTTGTTTGTAAAGCTTCCCAAAGGGGTTCTCGGTGAGGAAAACACCTCGCTTTTGGGTTCCATGGTTATTACCAAAATCTTTCAGGCGGCTTTAGCTCGGGCTGAAACACCGGAAAATCAAAGAGTCCCTTTTTATTTGTACGTTGATGAGTTTCAAAACTTTGCGACCGATTCTTTTGCCAACATTCTGTCTGAGTCTAGAAAATATAAACTCAGCCTGACAGTCGCTCACCAATATGTATCGCAGCTTAATGATGTAGTCAAAAAGACCGTTTTTGGTAATGTTGGCACGATCATCTCTTTCAGGATTGGCCCTGAAGATGCCCTTCTGATGGAAAGGGAATTTGAGCCGCGGTTTAAGGCGGGAGATATCACTAATCTTGGTGTTCAAGAGATTTATCTCAAGATGTCGATCGACGACGAAATCAAAGAGGCGTTTTCTGGTAGGACACTGCGCTTGGAAGATTCAACATCCAGCTTCAAGGATCAAATCGTGGCTTATACGAGAGAAAATTATTGTCGCAACAAGGATGTGGCAGAGAAAGAAATTGAGCAGGAGAGATCGAAAGAGATGGAAGTTCTGGAAAAACTCAAAACAGAGAACTTTTCAGCACCGATATTGTAGGGGCGTGCAGGACTGAAAATATAGCGTACGATGGTATGAGGGCTGACTTGCTACCGGAGATCTGTTAGAAAAAAATAAATATTAAAATGATAGATCAAATAAAAAGAGCATAGTTATTTTTAATCTTTCATTAGGATAAATTATGGAATCAAAAATTTGTAAACAGTGCCAAAAAGACTTCGAGATCTCCGATACGGATTTAGAATTTTATAAAAAAATCTCCCCGACATTTGCGGGAAAAACATTCGAAATTCCCGCACCGACGATGTGTCCGAAATGCCGGGCGTGGCGGCGATTAGCATTCAGGAACGAGCGAAACTTTTACAAGCGACAATCATCAGACGGTAAAGAAATTATTTCAGTTTTTTCTCTGGACAAAAAATATCCTGTTTATTCTCAAGAGCAATGGTGGTCGGATCAGTGGGATCCGTTAAGTTTTGGCCAGGATTTTGATTCCTCGCGAAGCTTTTTTGAACAATTTAGCGAGCTCATGCAAAAAGTGCCGAGAATTGCCCTGATGCACAGAAATAGTGAAAATTGCGATTATACAAATGTTTGTGCAGACAACAGAGACTGCTATATTTTGATCGAAAGCTCAAATAACGAAAAATGCTATTTTAGTTACTGGATGCAGCTATCGAACAGTTGCATGGACTGTGCTTTTTGCAACAAGTGCGAACTTTGTTATGAGGTTACAAATTCCGATAATTGCTACAGTCTCAAATATTCACGAAGCTGTACAAATTGTCGGGATAGTTATTTTCTACTAAATTGTATCGGTTGCTCCGACTGTTTTGGTTGCGTTAATTTAAATCAAAGACAATATTATATTTACAATCAACCGCATTCCAAAGAAGAATATTCAGCGAAAATTGCCGAGCTAAACTTATCCGATTTAGATTCAATCGATAAATTGAAAGAAGAAGCAAAGAGTTTCTGGCTGAAACATCCAAGGAAATTTGCCGAAATTCTAAATAGTGAAAATTGTAGCGGTTGCTATATAACCCACAGCAAAGACTTAAAGAATTGTTTTAGTGCCTACGAGGCAAGGAATTGTACAAACTGTGTTCACGTCTGGCGTGACGCCAAGGATAATATGGATGTGGATACGGCGGGAATCAATTCCCAGCTTAATTACGAATCAATTAATACCGCTCTTAATTCGTACGCGAACTCATTTTCAATCCGATGCTGGACCTGTAGTAATATGTTTTATTGCGACAATTGCGATTTCTCGAAAAACTGTTTTGGCTGCACTGGCTTGAGGCACAAAGAATATTGTATTTTGAATAAGCAATACTCCAAAGATGAGTACGAGCAAAAAGTTGCCGAAATCATTGAAAAAATGACAGTTGCGGGCGAATGGGGTGAATTTTTGCCGGTTAAGTTTTCACTTTTTGGCTACAATGAAACGGTGGCCAATGATTATTATCCCATGACGAAACAAGAAGCCGAAGCAATGGGCGCGAAATGGCAAGATAACGACTTTGCAATCGAATATAACGGGCAGGAATTTGTGCCGGAAAGTATTGATAAATATTCCGACCCAGCCGAACAACAAAGATTACTTAGCGCGGTTTTAAAATGCCCGGTCAGCGGGAAGCCATTTAAAATAATGCCGCAAGAATTGGCCTTCTATATTGAGCAAAAAATCCCAGTTCCCCGAAAACATTATAATGTCCGGTTTATAGAGCGAATTTCGAACATAAATCCGCGAGAGCTTTATCACCGACAGTGTATGTGCGAAGAAACTGAACACGGTCACGACGGTCAATGCAAAGAAGAATTCGAAACCACCTATGCCCCCGACCGAAGCGAAAAAGTGTATTGTGAATCCTGCTACCAGAAGAGTGTAATATAAAAAAGCAGGATTCACCCTGAGTCCGCCAGCCAGCGGATCGAATGGGTGAAAGTTGTTATCAAAAATCAGTATTATAAAAGGAGTCTTATGGCCGAAACAAAATCATGTAAGCAGTGTCAAGCACAATTTGAGATCACAGACGATGATTTGGCGTTTTTGGAAAAAATATCGCCGGTGATTAAAGGCGAGACGGTTCTAATATCTCCACCGACTATTTGTCCAGCATGTAGGGAAATCAGAAGATTATGTTGGCGCAATGAGCGAAGCCTGTACAAAAGAAAATCGGATAAATCTGGAGAGGAAATTATTTCAATCTACTCCCCGGATAAAACCGACTATAAAGTTTATAGCAATTTAGAATATCAAAGCGATGAGTTTGATCCGATAAGTTTTGGCCAGGATTTTGATCCGTCGAAGAGTTTTTTTACTCAATACGGTGAGTTGCTCCACAAAGTTCCGAGAAAATCTAGCAATACCACGAGAAATGAAAACAGTGACTTTTGTAACCAAACTTGGCAAACAAAAGATTCGTACATGTGTTTTAACGTTGGTTATGCTGAAAATTGTCTCTATTGCAGTGAGTCATTCCATGTAAAAGATTGTGTCGATTGTTTTGATATTAGAGATTGCGAATACTGCTTTGGTTGTTTCGATTGTAGCAACTGCAATAGCTCGAACTATATTGAGCACTGCAAAGATTGCTCAGAATGTTATTTTGCTTACGATTGCTCGGGTTGCAGGAATATTTTTCTCTCGAATAGCCTTCGCAACAAGCAATATGTTTTTGAAAATAAACAGCTAACCAAAGAAGAATACGAAGAAAAAATAAAGAATATCGATCTTTTAAGTAGGACGGTGGTTAACGAATGTAAAGTAAAGTTCGAGGAATTGAAGAAAAATGCAATCCGTCGCGAAAACAATAATAATTCTTCAGAAAATTGCACAGGGGATTATTTGATTGAGTGCAAAAACTGCACTGATTGTTATAACGCTCTAAAAAGCGAAGGGTGCAAGAGGGTTGGCGGTATTGACGATGCCTCGCGTGATTGTGTCGATATGAGCATAATCACCGAGGCCGAGCTTTGTTATGAGGGCACGAGTGTTACTGGTCATAAGAATCGTTTCAGCGTCTTCGTAGTTTATGGTAGCGACAACATGTATTGTAATTTCTGTGAAAATTGTTCGAATTGTTTTGGCTGTGTTGGGCTCAATCATAAAGAAAATTGTATTCTAAATAAACAATATTCAAAAGATGAATATGAGGAAATTCTCCAAAAAATCATTGAGAAAATGAAAGCGGATGGCGAGTGGGGCGAGTTTTTCCCGATGAGTATTTCTCCGTTTGGCTACAACGAAACTCTAGTGAGTGCCTATCACCCGAAAACAAAGGAAGAATCCGCAAAATTTGGGGCAAAATGGCAGGACAATGATTATTCACTTAAGTATGACGGACCATTTTATGAGCCGAAAGATGATATCAAAGAATATGTTGAAAACGAGCAGGAGAGACAAAATCTGTTATCGGGGATATTGAAGTGTGTTGAGTCGGGAAAACCATTTAAGGTAATTCCACAAGAACTGGCTTTTTATATAAAATACGGCATTCCGATCCCGACCCAATATCCGGAAGCGAGATATTTGGAGTTATTTTCTCACAGGAACCCGCGTAAACTTCACAAGCGCCAGTGCATGTGCGAACAATCCGGCCACGATCACGAAGACCGTTGCCCGGTTGAATTCGAAACCACCTACGCCCCCGACCGGAGCGAAAAAGTGTATTGCGAATCCTGCTATCAGAAGAGTGTAATATAAAAAAGCAGGATTCACCCTGAGTCCGCCAGCCAGCGGATCGAATGGGTGAGAGCTGCTACCAAAAGTCGATAATATAGAGGAGAAAATAATGGCCGAAACGAAAAATTGTAAACAGTGCAACCAACAGTTTGAAGTTGCTGATGCAGACTTAGAATTCTACAAGAAAATCTCTCCAATATTTGTGGGCGAAACTTTCGAAATTCCTTCGCCGAGCTTGTGCCCAGACTGTCGTCGCCAGCGGCGGCTCGCTTGGCGAAACATGAGCAAAATTTATAAACGAAAATGTGATTTGACCGGGAAAGAAATAATTTCCGGTTACGCGTCAAACTCTAAATACAAAGTTTACGAAACCTCGGTTTGGTGGTCGGACCAATGGGATCCGATGGAATATGGCCAAGATTATGATCCCAACCGTCCATTTTTCGAACAATTACAGGAACTTAATCTTAAAGTACCGAAAATGCATGCCGTTATTGTAGAAAATGAAAACAGTCCGTTTACAAATAATGTTACTCGTGCCGTTAATTGTTATTTGATCCAAAATGCGACCAACAATGAAAATTGTATGTACGGGCAAGGACTTTGGAATAACAAGGATTGTGTTGATTGTCTGAGAATTTATGATTGTGAAAGCTGCTATGAATCATGTGTTTGCGAGAAATGTTATCAATGTAATTATTGTATTGATACTATTAACAGCCACGAAAGCTATTTTCTAGACAGTTGTGTTGGTTGCGCTAATTGTTTTGCTTGCTCGAATTTAAACAATAAACAATACTGGGTAAACAATCAGCAATCGACGAAAGAGGAATTTGAAAGAGCCCGTGATGAATTTTTGGCTCTCTCAGGTGAGGCAAAAACACAAAAAATCGGGCAAATCAGAAACACGCTCAAACAAAATCCGAAGAAATTTGCCTACATTGTCGATTGCGATGATTCAACTGGCGACCACCTCTATCACTCGAAAAATCTCAAGAATACATTTTATGCCAATGGTGACGAAAATCTTAAATTTTGTAGCAATGTTGATAAAGTCGCCAACGCATACGATTATGATTTTTGGGGTAATCAAACCGAAAATATTCTCGACTGTCTTGAAGTTGGGATAAATACGCAAGGCGTGTTTTTCAGCCGGAGCGTTTATCAAAACTGTTCGAATATCTTTTATTCAATTGGTGTCTACAACAGTTCGAAAAATTGTTTTGGTTGTGTCGGGCTCAAGCAAAAAGAATATTGTATTTTAAATAAACAATTTGCTCCGGAAGAATATGAGCAAAAAGTCACCGAGATTATCGGCAAAATGATTGAGCGGGGAGAGTGGGGAGAATATTTCCCGATCAGTATGAGCCAATATGGCTATAACGAAACAATTGCTAACGAATATTATCCGCTGGCCGAGGAGCAGGCGACCGAGATGGGGGCTAATTGGCAAGATGAGGACTTCGGACTCAAATATGACGGACCGTTTTATGAGCCAAAAGAAATTTCGCAGTATGATCCGTCAAAAAATCAAAATGCTCAAGCAGAAACAGACGCACTTTTGACTGGAATTTTAAAATGCGAAATTTCTGGTCGACCATACAAAATCCAACCTCAAGAGCTTCTATTTTATATCAAAAATAATTTACAAATTCCTCGGCGTCACCCCGACCAGCGCTACGATGATCGTATCAAGCTGCGAAATCCAATGAGTTTATGGCGCCGTCAATGTATGAACGAAGGCTGCAATAACGAGTTCGAAACCACCTATGCACCAGAGAGACCGGAAAAAGTGTATTGCGAGGATTGTTACCAACGGACAGTATTGTAAAAACAATCCTCGCCCTGAGCGAGCGTAGCGAGTCGAACGGGTGAATCTTGTTACCAAAATCAATAACTTAAAATCATAGCTACATGACGAGAGAGCCGATCAACGAGATCAACAAAGCCTATTATCCTCTCATCGCTAGGATCGCACTTTTTTCCATAGCTTTGGACGCATTATTTTTTGTTATTTTTGTCGTGAGTCAGGCGACTATGAGTGTTAGATTTAGTGCTGTTTGGATTATTGCTTATCTAGTCAAATTGTGTGCTTTTATCTATTTCTCCGCTCTAGCTGCCTATCATTGGACCAAAGTATATTACAGCATTGAGACAGAAAAAGGACTTTTGATTAAGCATAGTGGTCTTAATTTTCCAACTGAAACATCATATAGTCTCAAGAATTTGCATTCCGTCAGTATCAAGCAAAATATTTTCAGTGGATTGCTGAAATATGGCGATATGAACTTAGTTTTCACTAATAGGGAAGGAAATAAGGAAGAGTTGAAAATTATCGAGGTTGTTAATCCGGAGACATACAAATATTTTTTCGAAAAGTATTTAGGGAAGAGTTAGCTGAAATATGGAAAACAAAACTTGCAAACAATGTTCAAAAGAATTTATCGTAGTCGACGCGGTTTGCGGGAGGAACGCAAACCTAAGAAGCAAGGATAAGTTTTATGATTAATAAAACGTGCAAGCAGTGCAGCCGAGAATTTATAGTTGAGGACGAGGACTTGAGTTTTTACAAAAAAATCTCCCCGACTTTTGCGGGTAAATCTTATGAAATTTCGAGTCCCAATCTCTGCCCAGTCTGTCGTGAGCAGAGGCGTAAGGTTGCGCGAAATGTTAAGAATATTTATAAAAGAAAATGTGATTTGTGCGGCAAAGAAAGTATCTCGATTTATTCACCAGACAAAACTGATATCAAAGTTTATTGCCGCGATTGTTGGTGGTCGGATAAATGGGATCAGCTTTCGTACGGTCAGGATTTTGACTTTTCAAGACCATTTTTTGAACAGTTTGCAGAACTGAAGAAAAAAGTTCCGGCGGCGAACCTCATGAATGTTAAAAGCGAGAATAGTGAGTTTACAAACGGAGCGGACAGCAACAAAAACTGCTATTTGTTGTTTCTAGCTGGGTTTGACGAGGATGTCTATTATGGTTATTTCGTTGATAATTGTAAGTCATGCCTTGATCTAGCCTTTGTAAATTACAGTGAGCTTTGTTACGAGCTTGTTGGATCGGAAAGAAATTACAATGTTAAATGGGGTAAGGATTGCTATGATTGCCGCGACTCTTATTTTATTGACGATTGTCAAAACTGTGATAACTGCATAATGTGCAGTGGCTTAAGGCACAAATCGTTTTATTATAAAAATAAACAAGTCTCAAAAGACGAATATTCAAAAATTGAACGTGAGTTGATCGGTAATTTAGGTGAAAATATTAAAAAATTAAAGGCTGAATTTGAAGAAATTGCTGCCTCTTCACCTAAAAAATTTGCCATAACATTTAACTCTGAGAATTGTTCCGGCGACCATCTCTACCATTCGAAAAATTGTTACCATTGCTTTGACATGGTCGGATGTGAAGACTGTCAATACTCATCGGGAATGTTTACGACAAAAGACTCTTACGATGTAACTGGATTTGGTAATCCGAGCGAAAGAATCTATGAAGCAACGAATGTTGGACTTGGTTCACAAAGATCCTCATTCATTAATTTCGCTTACGAGTTGTCAGACAGTTTATATTGCGAACACTGCTATTACTCTTCCAATCTATTCGGCTGTATCGGCTTGCGGGGGCATAAGCAATACTGCATATTAAATAAGCAATATACTAAAGAGGAATACGAAGCGTTAGTTCCAAAAATTATCGAACATATGAAACAGGCGGGTGAATGGGGCGAGTTTTTTCCATATGGTCTATCAGCATTTGGCTATAACGAATCCGATGCAATGGATTTTTTTCCGCTCAAGAAAGAGGAGGCTCAAGAACTAGGAGCGAAGTGGATGGAGGAAAATCACGATATTAAATTTTCCGGCGAACCATATATTCCAAGCGAAAATATCAGCGAGTATTCACAAGACGAGAAAAAGAGAAATGAGATCTTGTCTGGTATCCTATCTTGCGAAGAAACTGGTCGACCATATAAAATTACACCCCACGAACTGTTGTTCTATATCAAACATAACATTCCCATTCCACGCAAACACTATCAAACAAGATTTTTAGAAAGGTTAAACAAGCGAAACGCGAACAAACTCTACCACCGTCAATGCATGAATGAAGGCCCATCCTCCGCCAAGGCTACGGACGGCAGGTGTCCTAACGAGTTCGAAACCACCTATGCCCCAGATAGAAAAGAACAAGTATATTGCGAGCAATGTTATCAAAAAAGTGTAATATGAAAAAGTTTATTGCTTGCCCCGCATACAGCGCACGGCGTGACAGAATGGAATTCTGTAAGCCAGTAAGCTGCTGTGCTGGGGTGAACCCTGCTACCAAAAGGCCATAGCCTGGCTTCCCATCAGTTCTTTTTTCTGGTTAAATCAGGTTGTGGAGATTGTAAAAGAAAAAATATCGAAAGATGAGCTCGATCAGATGGCCAAGAAGATGTTTGACGGTTTGGTCAAGGCTGTAGTTGACATTGAAAAAGAAATTATGGCGGTAGATGCAGAAATGCACGCCGACGAGGAAGCCTCATTGTTAAAAGATGGATCAGCTCAGCAGAATCTTTGGGGAATAAATATTTACCCGGACAAATCAGAGCAAGACATGATCGAATTTGATTCGATGATAAATATTCGTCCATGGCAAAACAATCGTTCACGCGGTGTTGACGATTCAAAGATCAAAGAAAAAATTGTTCAGATTGTCGATAAATTGATCAAAAAGTGAAATTTAATTTTCAACACAAGGAAATGGCCGCGGGAAGGTGGAAAGAATTCTCTTGCGTTTGGCAGATGGCTAATATCGGCAGTGAAGTCCATAGAGCAATTTTTTGGCGGGAAAAAGGTGAAGATAAATCCGCCGAGGCTGCTTTTATGAGGGCATTAGAATTGTTTGATTTAACTCTGCAAGATTCCAAAAATAGAATCCGTTTTGGAGAGATTGCTCGTGCCCGTGAGGCTTTTGCAGATTTTTTTGCTTTTGGCAACGAGTACAATTCGACTGCATCTTCATGGCAAAATTATTTTTTAAACTTTAATTATTTAGCGAGAAAGGAGGCCGGGTAGTAGAAATTTGATCGCTCGTGCTGGCAGTAGTTATTTTTAATAAATTTAGGTTTAATTGAGATGCTAGGATAGATCAATAGATCGAGAAAACTAATTGAAAATTATCAAATTTTCACTACCCGGGGAGTATGATGGCCGGAAACAAAGCTTGTAAACAATGTTCAAAAGAATTCGCAGTTGCGGTTTGCGGGTGGAACGCAAACCTAAAAAGCAAGGATAAGTTTTATGATTAATAAAACGTGCAAACAATGTAACCACGATTTTACGATAGAAGACAAGGATTTAGAATTCTATGAAAAAATATCGCCGGAATTTTCCGGCAAAAAATTTCAAATCCCGGCACCGACTTTGTGTCCGCATTGTCGCTGGCAAAGACGCATTGCTTGGCGCAATGAATATGCGCTATACAAACGAAAGTGCGACAAAACTGGAGTGGAATTAATTTCTAAACATCATGCCTCTTCACCGTTTCCAGTTTATTATGTCAAGGAATGGCAGTCTGATAGTTGGAATGCTTTGGAATTTGGTCAAGATTTTGATCCATCGAAGCCGTTTTTTGAGCAACTTGGCGAGCTAATCAATAAGGTTCCTCGCCAAAGTGTCCTCAATGACTATATGAACGATGTTAACAGCGAATATACAAACTGCGCCGGCAGTTCGAAAAATTGCTACATGATTTTTGAATCAGATCGCAACGAAGAGAGTTATTACTCTAGGGGGATAACTGACTGCAAGGACTGTGTTGACTGCACTCGTGGTAATGAGTCAGAGCTTTGCTACGAAGGGGTTGATATCGATAAATGCTATGGTTGCCTTTATTTGCAGGACTCGAACAATTGCAACGAGTGTTATTTCTCCTCAAATTTGATTGGTTGTAAATATTGTTTTGGCTGCGATGGGCTGAATCAAAAAGAGTACCATCTCTATAATGAAAATGTGGGCCGTGAAAAGTGGGATGCATTCATGAAGTCGGTAAAATTCACTGTTGAGAACAATAAGCAATATGCGGCCAAGCTCGAAGAAGTCAGACAAAAGACTCCAAAGCGGTTTGCCAAAATTACAAAATGTGAAAACGTTCACGGGGATCATCTGATCAACTGCAAAAATTCTCACTTTTGCTTTGATTGCCAAAAACTTGAGGATTGTGGATATTGTTTTGAAGTTGCAAATGACGCAAAGGATGCGTTCGATTATTCGACTTTTGGTCTCAACACCAGCCAAATCTATGAATGTAACTCATCTGGCTATGGGGCGTATAATGTTTTATTCTCAAACGATACCTGGAATAACGTCCGTGATTGTTTTTATTGCGACAATGTCCAGTCGAGTAAGAATTGTTTTGGCTGTGTTGGTTTGAGAAAAGGCGAATATTGCATTTTAAATAAACAGTACAGTCCAGAGGAATACGAAAAAAAAGTAGCAGAGATTATCGAGCGTATGAAAGAAACTGGTGAATGGGGAGAATTTATGCCGATGTCGATATCGGTTTACGGCTATAACGAAACACTCGCCAACGATTATTTTCCACTGGATAAAGAACAAGCAAAAAAGCTTGGCGCCAATTGGCAAGACGACGACAGGATGATTCATTTTGAAGGACCGTTTTACGAGCCGAAAGATGATATCAAAATTTATGAATCAGACGAAGCGGAACGCAAAGCATTATTAGCGGGGATCCTAAAATGCGATAAAACCGGAAAGCCATACAAAATTATCCCGCAAGAATTGGCGTTTTACATAAAACACAGCCTCCCAATTCCGAGGGCCTGCTTCGAAGTGCGCCACAAAGCCAGAATCGCTAAGCGCAACCCGATGAACCTGTGGAAGCGACAATGCGATTGTGAAGTCGCGGAGCATGGTCACGCCGGCAGGTGCGAAAATAAATTTGAATCAACCTATGCGCCGGAGCGGCCGTATAAGGTTTATTGTGAATCCTGCTACCAAAAAACCGTTTTATAATACTTAATCTTCAATCGGCGACCCGCCGGGTCGCCGATTGGTAGGGGGAAAATAATTAAATGAACCAGCAAAAAACCTGCAGACAATGTTCTAAAAAATTTACTGTTGAAGATGATGATCTAAAATTTTACAAAAAAGTTTCTCCGACTTTTGCCGGTAGAGTGATCGAGATTCCACTACCAGTCCTCTGTCCCGAGTGTCGCCGCCAAAAGCGTCTGATGTGGAGAAATAACCGATCTCTTTATAGCCGTAAATGCGATTTGTGCTCAAAAGATATTGTTTCAACATTTTCCCCAGATAAAGAATTTAAGGTTTACTGTCAGGATTGTTGGTGGTCGGACAAATGGGATCCGACTGAATTTGGGCAAGATTACGATTTCGACAAAACATTTTCCAGTCAATTTGCCCAGTTGATGAGAAAAGTTCCAAGAATTGCTCTGATGAATAAAAACTCCGAGAATAGTGAGTTTTGCCATTTTTCAGGGAACAATAAAAACTGCTATTTGTGTTTTGCTGGGAGCTGGAACAATGAAAATTGTTCCTACGGTTACCGCTTTGGGCAGTGTAAAGATTGTTTTGATTGTCATTTTTTAGAAAAATCCGAACTTTGTTATCAAATATTTCATGGAGAAAAAAACTTTAAATGCGCTTATTGTGACTATATCTATGATTGTGATGAGTGTTATTTTTCTTATGATCTTAAGGGTTGCAATCATTGTGTTTTCTCAAGCGGGCTAAGAAATAAAAGCTATTTTGCTTTTAATAAATCTTGCACAAAAGAAGAGTTTGATGACTTAAGAAAAGCTCTTGAAAAAAATACTACGCTTTCCGAGGCACTAAAAAAATTTGAAAAAATAAGGCATGACGCGATTAAAAATGCTGTTGTTCAGCTAAAGTGCGAGGATTGCGAAGGCGATAACTTGAACAATTGCAAAGGGCTTAGAGAGGCTTTTGATATTAATGATATGGAAGATGGCAAATATGTTTTGATCGGAGCATTTTCAAAAGATGTGATGGATTGCACGGCGGTTGGACTTGGAGAAACACAGCTTTGTTATTATTCAATGTCTGTTGGTGATACTGCATATAATTGTTTGTTCTCAAATGGAATATGGTCTGCAAGAAATATTTTTTATAGTGATTCGTTAATAAACTGTGAGGATTGCTTTGGCTGTGTTTCGATGAAGAGGCAGAGCTATTGCATTTTAAACAAAAAATATTCCGAGGATGAGTACGACAAAATGGTAGAAAAAATTGCCGAGCATATGAATTCGACTGGTGAATGGGGTGAGTTTTTTGAAAACAAAATTTGTCCATATGCCTACAATGAGACCTTCGCCAATGAATTCTATCCTTTGTCAAAAGAACAGGCAACAGAAATTGGTTGTTCCTGGCAGTCTAATAATTATTCACCAATTTATCAAGGTGAAAATTATACTCCTGACGACAATATAAATTTTTATCAATCAGCGGAAAAAGTTGAGGAAATAATGCACGGTGTTATCAAATGCGTAAAATCGGGCAGACCATTTAAAATAATGCCAAACGAATTAGCTTTTCACGTAAAGGAAAAAATTGCTCTTCCGCTCAAGCATCCAAATGTTAGATTTGAAGAACGATTTGCTAAACTCAACTTCCCGAGGTTATATGAACGGCTTTGTAGTTGCGAACAGCAAGGCCATGGCCACGATGGAAAATGTGAGAATCAATTTAAAACAACTTTTGCGCCGGACCGAGAAGAAAAAATTTATTGCCACAATTGCTATGAGAGGAGTCTAAATTAATGGAAAATAAAACCTGTAAACACTGCGGCAAGCAATTTGAAATAGGTGATTGGGACATAGAGTTTTTAAAGAAGATTTCCCCAACATTTGCCGGGAAAGTGTTCGAGATTCCACTGCCGACTTTGTGCCCAGATTGTCGGGAGATAAGACGCGAGCTTATTCGAAACGAGCGATCTCTTTATAAACGAAAATCAGATAAATCCGGGAAGGAAATAATTTCATCTTTTTCGCCCGACAAGGATGTGGTCGTTTATTCTTCGGAAGAATGGTGGGCGGACGACTGGGACGGTACTGATTACGGCCGCGATTTTGATTTTAAAAGGCCATTTTTTGAACAATTTTGTGAGTTATATAAAGCTGTCCCAAAACTTACTCTTAGCAATACGAACAACGAAAATACTGATTTTGGTAACTACGTTGATAACGTAAAAGACTGCTATATGTCCTTTGTTTGCTATTTCGGTAGCGAAAAAGTTCTTTATTCATATGTCGCCTATAATGACAAGAATTGCATGGACCTTTCTTTTTGTGAGGACTGTGAAAATTGTTATTATCTGGTTGGCTCAACAAAGAGCTATGGTTGTAGCAACTCTTACAACATTCATAATTGTCGAGATTGTACCTTTTCCGTCGATTTAATTGGTTGCACCGACTGTCTTTTTTGCACAAATTTGAGACATAAACAATATTGTATAGAGAATAAACAGTATTCAGAAGAAGAGTATTTAGAGAAATTAAAGAATTATGATTTTGGCTCATATCAGAAAAGCCAAGAATATTGGAAAAAGTTTATCGAGACAAGAGCAAACTCGATTGTGAAATTTGCCAACATGGTCAGTTGCGAAGATTGCACTGGAGATGATTTGGTAAACTCCAAAAATGCCAAAAAAAGCTATAGTTGCAACGGTGTTCAGGATTCAAAATACACCTATCGGGCTGTGGGCATGAAGGATTGCATGGATTTTATGGGTGGCGGTTGCGAGAAAGTTTACGAGGGAACTAACACCGGCTATGGAGTTGGTTTTTATTTTTGTGAACATACGCTTACCTGTAACAATATATTTTATTCGCGGCACTGTTTTAATTGCAACGACTGTTTTGGTTGTGTGGGGCTTCGACAAAAACAATATTGCATTTTCAACAAACAATACTCAAAGGAAGAATACGAGAAAATGGTTGGATCGATTATCGAGCATATGCAATCGACAGGGGAGTGGGGTGAAATGTTCCCGATTAATATCTCTGTTTATGCATATAACGAAACGATTGCAAATGACTATTTCCCAAAAACTAAAGAAGAGGCACTTGCCTACGGAGCCAAATGGCAGGATAATGACTACTCTTTAGAATACAATGGTGAATTTTATCAACCAAAGGACAATATTGAGGAATATAAAAACGATGAATCTGAGCGACAAAAATTATTATCGGGAGTCTTGAAATGTGAAATTTCCGGAAAACCGTTTAAAATCATGCCGCAAGAACTGGCTTTTTATCTGGAACATGGTCTGCCAATAACGCGCAGACATTTTAATGTCAGGTTTACACAAAGATTTAATATGCGTAATCCTCGCAAACTCTACCACCGAAAGTGCATGAATGAGGGTTGTGAAAATGAGTTTGAGACAACCTATGCTCCTGACCGACCGGAAAAGGTGTATTGTGAAAAATGTTACCAAAAGACAATTTTGTAGTGCTCTTGGCCAGGGTAAAAACAAAAAATTTGACATAGATATTTTTTGGATGTAGGCTCTTTGCAAGATGATAAAGCGCAAATTCCATATTATGAAGTACTGCGCTAGCATTCTGCCATAAAACGGCCCCATGAGGGGCCATTTTTTGTATATGCCCGGATTTCTCGGGCTCCAGGCACTTTTACATATCTACACACGTACGCAAAGGGGCGAGAAGACATGGCAACGAATTTGCCGGTGGCAGCCGCCTCGGCGCGGCTTCCAAGAATCCCGCGAGGGATGTCGTTGTCGGCTCTGGTCCGCCGCCGCCATTGCGGCGGTCTGAGCCACGCTGAACTTGGCGAGATTGGCTTGATGCAGCACGTCATCCTCGTCCGTTACGAGGGTATACGCCGCCAGAGCGGTGCCCCGGCGACGGACCACTTCTTCGCGGTGCAGGATGTTCTAGTCACGCTGAATTTCGGTGTGGTGGCTGAGCTTATAGGGCTTGGCCACGATCTTGTCGAAGACGGGGTTATGACCGCCGACGAGATTACGGAAACGGTTGGACCGAAGGTTGCATCGGGGATTCTTGTGCTCTCCAAGGGTCCTGAGTACAAGGGGAACCCATCCGCATATTCGGATCAGATCCTAGAGGCCGTTATGCGCGGTTTCTGGGAGCCTGGAGTGGCGAAGCTTGCGGATCGGGGCCACAACCTCAGGACGCTGGATGGCTTCAAAGATCCGGGGCGCGAGGCAGCCTATCTGGCCGGCACAGAGAAGTACATCCTTCCCCTCGCCGAAGCTGCGCGCGCGTGGGTCGCTCTGTACGCCCCCGCCAAACTCGCCTCATACGACGTATTGTGCGCGATGCTCTACGATGAGTATCGTGTGCAGTGTCGCCGCTTGGTGGTGTAGCACGTGTACGTGAGGATGTAGGAGTGCCGATAATAGGGCCTCCGTGACGCGAGTTAACACTCGATGTCTCGGAGGCCTTTCGGCTCTTTATCTGGAGTGAGTTTTTAGCTACAATGTGAACAGTTAACAAGAGGTGATTATGAGCGAAGAAAGCCAATCGACAAAAGAAGAGAAATTAAAAAAGATACAAGACTTAAAAGAAAAGGGTATCGACATCTATCCTTATAGTTATGAAGTCGATGCCAGACTTTCCGATTTAAAAAATGAATACGGTTCTTTGGAAAACGAACAAAAATCTGGCAAGGTTGTACGGGTGGCTGGTAGAGTCTTGAGCCTGCGGGCAATGGGCAAAATTCTTTTTATGAATTTGATGGACGAAGACGGTGAGATCCAGCTTTTTTTTAGAGAAAACGAGCTCAACGATCGGTTTACGACTGCTCAAATGATAGATATCGGAGATATTGTCGGTGTGACCGGCGAAGTTTTCAAAACCAGAACCGGCGAATTATCAATTTGGATTAGTGATTTTGCCATATTGAATAAATCCATTACGGGCTTGGTTGACTCTTATTATGGTCTAAAAGATATTGAACTCAAATATCGAAATCGCTCGATGGATATGATTGTCAACAAAGAGAGCCGTGATATTTTGAAAAAGAGATTCGAGATTATCGCTAAGGTGCGGGAGTTTATGGTTGGCGAAGGCTTTCTCGAGGTGGAAACGCCTGTTTTGCAGGTAGTGTATGGCGGCGCAGCTGCTAAGCCTTTTGAAACTCATCATCACAAGCTTGATATGAAAATGTACATGCGGGTTGCGCCGGAACAATATCTGAAGCGGGTGATGATCGGCGGCATGGAAGCAGTCTTTGAAATTGGTAAATGTTTTAGGAATGAGAATATTGACCGCACTCATAATCCGGAATTCACGATGATGGAAGCTTATCGTGCCTATGAGGATTACAACTACGTTATGGACATGATGGAAAGGCTTTTTGAAAAGCTATGCCTAGATATGTTCGGCACAACGACTGTTAAATGCCAAGGCCACGAGATTAATTTTGCCAGACCGTGGAAAAGACTTACGGTAAAAAATGCTCTACAAGAATTGGCCGGAATCAATGTTGACGAAATGTCCGATGAGCAATTGATTGAAATGGCCGGCAAGACCGATAAAAGAATGAATCGCGCCAACCGAGGTGAAGCGATATTGGTTTTGTTCGAAGAACATTGCGAAGAAAAATTGATTCAACCGACCCATGTCATCGATTATCCAAAAGAATCAACGGCTTTCTGCAAAGCGCATCGGGAAGATCCAGAGTTAATCGAGAGGTTTGAAAGCTTTATCTGCGGCCGCGAGGTCTCAAACGGTTATTCAGAATTAAACGATCCCGTTCTACAACGCAAACTGCTTGAAGATCAGGTGAGGTTGGCTGAACAGGGGGCGGAGGAGACATGGGGAATGTTGGATGAAGATTTTTTGGATGCGATGGATGTTGGCCTGCCCCCGGCAGCGGGCATTGGTATTGGGATTGACAGATTAGTGATGATTCTCTTGGATCAGGCGAGTATTCGCGATATTATTTATTTTCCGACAATGAAGCCGAATAAGTAATATATACTTATATATAACATGGTCGCTTTATATCTAATATTTTTTGCCACGCTGCTATTGCCTGCGTTTGCTTTTGCGCTGCTGCCTCTTTTACCAAGCGTACCCTATATGCTGGTTGTGGCGGTTGTTTACGACCTAATTTCGGGCAGAATTAACCAAAACGAAATGATCGTGCTAGTCGCAATCGCTGCTGTTTCAATTCTAATCGATTATTTGTCAGGGTTGCTTGGTGCCAGATGGGGAGGGGCTTCGGGCAAAAGTTTAATTGTTGGAACTGTAGGGATGATAATCGGTTCGCTGATATTGCCACTTTTTGGTGGTTTAATCGGACTATTTTTAGGAGTGCTAATCGCTGAGACCCTACTTTTTGCACAGTCGCGCAAAGCGATCAGAGCTGCCTCCGCGAGTCTTATTGGGTCAATTGTTGGTATGGTAGTGAACATTTTATTATGTTTGCTATTTTTCGTTCTATTTTTGGTCTTTTCTATCAAAGTCTAAAAAATTTTGATACAATGGTCGCTCTGGCAAAAAAATGAAGAAAGTTATTGAAGTAAATAATTTAGTCAAAAAATATGGCAGGTTTACAGCTGTAAACGATGTCTCTTTTTACGTTAAAAAAGGTGAGGTTTTTGGTCTTTTGGGCGAAAATGGGGCGGGTAAGACAACGACGTTGGAGATGATCGAGGGTTTGAGAAAACCGACTTCAGGCGAGATCAAAGTTCTGGGGCATGACATGAAAAATGGACTTTCTCTGGTCAAGGAGAAAATCGGTGTCCAGCTGCAGGCTTCAGCGTACTATAACTTTTTGACTCTCAGAGAAATTCTAGATCTATTTGGTGGATTTTATCAAAAAAGACTTGGCGCAGACGAACTTTTAGAAATGGTTAATCTCAAGGACAAGGCGAATTCTCGTGTTGACAAACTCTCGGGTGGCCAGAAACAACGTTTTTCGATCGTGGCCAGCCTTATTAACGACCCGGACGTAGTCTTCTTAGACGAGCCGACCACTGGTCTTGACCCGATTGCCAGAAGGAAATTATGGGAGTTGGTCACGGATATTAAGGCGCGTGGCAAAACCATCATTTTGACAACTCACTATATGGAGGAAGCCGAGCTTTTGTGTGATTCGGTCGCGATTATGGAAAAAGGGCGGGTTATGGCAATCGATGAGACGCATAAATTAATTGAGCGCGCTCAATACCCAGTTGTAATTACGTTTATGATCAAGAAGTTAGAGAAAAAGATTTTTTCGGCTTTGAGCAAAATTGGAGAAATAGAGAATGTATTTGCCAAAGCGGGACAGTTTGAGCTGAAGCTGACAACTAGAGAAAATCTCGACCAGGCGATCGAAATTATCAGAAAGCTCAAACCAGAGAGTTTAACAATCGGTCAGGCAACGCTTGAAGATGTCTTTATCGAGATAACGGGCAAAAATATTGAGGATGAAGAAAATGCTTAGATTATTTGTTGCAAATCTTAAAATTTTAACCAGAAATAAACAGGCACTGTTCTGGAGCTTTATGTTCCCTTTGATGTTTACGTTTATTTTTGGTCTCTTTTTTGGCAAAAACAGTTCTGTGGGGACGATTGCCTTTGTTGACCGTTCAAACACGGAAATTTCACATTCAATCAAGAAAGCCATGGATGAATCGAAAATGTTTAAAATTATCGAAGAAAATGATCTTAACAAGGCTAAGGATTTAGTCAAAAAGAACTCTGTATCGGCAATTGTTGAGATTCCGGAAAGTTTTGCTAAACAAATTCCAGATGCAGATAATCAAGTCGATGTTCTTTACGATCAGGGAAACGCGCAAGTCGGATCGACGGTTAATAGTTTTGTTGGTCATTTTTTAACCCAACTCAATTATCAGGTGCAGTCTGTGAAACCGATTTTTTCGGTGTCACAAGCTACTCTTTCGGATAAAGAATTGTCATATTTTGATTTTGTGTTGGCTGGAATCCTCGGTCTTGCTCTAATGAATTCATCGGTTATTGGGATCGCTGTCGGTATGACTAAATATAGGGAGGATAAGATACTAAAACGTATCACCACTACGCCGGTTAAGAGCTGGCAATTTGTTTCGGCAGAGATTGTGTCGAGGTTGGTGCTTAATTTTGCGCAGATAGTGTTGATATTATTAGTCGGTAAGTATGTTTTTGATGCCCACATATACGGTAACGTTTTCATGATCTTTCTGCTGGCGCTGATCGGAGCGGTCTTGTTCCAGCTGATGGGCTTTATGATCGCAAGTTTTTCAAAAACAACGAGTGCAGCGGAGGGCATGGCGACGGCCATAACAATTCCAATGATGTTTTTGGCCGGAGTGTTCTTCCCGATCGATTCTCTGCCCAAATGGCTTTATTCGATTGTGCAATATTTGCCCTTAGCGCCGCTTCTCAGAATGCTGCGCGCCGTTACTCTTGAGGCTGCCTCACCACTACAGGATCCAAAGAATATGATCATTGTAGCTGGTTGGATTGTGGTTTGTTTTGCAATCTCGGTTTACAAATTTAGGCTCTCTGACGAGTAATTAAGTACTAAATAGCTTTCGCTTGAGGGCAGCCTGTTATAGGCAGTACCTTAACAGCTGCCGGCTGTTCTTTTTTTGGTTGGTATATCAAATTATGTTTTCCACAGATACTAAAAGTTATCCACAGGCTAAGCTTTGCGCCGATTTTCCACAGGGCTGTGGAAAACAAGCTTTGGCGAACATATTTATATAACAAATATCTTATATAGATTCGCGTTATATAGACATATATATACGTTGGATTATATATAACATTTTCTTATATAACTTAATATTAGTGCACTTGTAAATCGTTTACGAATAACATAATCTTAGTCTATGACCGATAGCGAATCTTCACAGAGTTTTGTCGAGAAATATTTGCGCCTTAGAGAAAAGATAAATGAACTAAATAGCGAACTTGAAAATACGCTCGGTCTATCGTGGAATGATTTTCTTGTACTAAAACTTGCAAAATCGACACCGTTGACTCAAAAACAACTCGCCGCAAAGACAGGTTTGAGCCAGGCTGGAGTTTCAAAAATAGTATTTAGGCTTCTAACATTAAAATTGATTGAAATAAATATTTTGGATATTGATCGGCGAGCGAATATAATTCTTTTGACGGCGATTGGTGACAAAAAGTTAGATTTAGCCGATCGCGTTGTTTTGTTGAAAATCGCCGAAACAGATTGTGAACAAACAGATTAATTGGTAATATTTTTCTGATGAAAAACACAAAAGAAAAAATCATAGATTATATTAAAGGCTACTTGAGCGCTCAAGGAATCGGTGGGGTAGTGTTTAATGTTGAACGTCCGCTTGAAGAGAAAAATGGTGATTTTGCAACAAACGTGGCGATGGTTCTAGCTAAGAAAATCGGCCAAAATCCCCGTGAAATTGTCCAAAAAATCTTAGATTCCTTAAAAGATAAAGATGAATTTGAGAAAATTGAGTTAGCCGGTCCGGGTTTTATAAACTTTTATCTCAGCCAAGATGCTTTGGTTGAAAAAATTAATGAAATTGTGTCCATAGGCGGGGAATACGGCAAAAAAGATGGTGCAAACGGGAAGAAAGTCGTCTTAGAACACACAAATGTTAATCCAAACAAGGCGCTTCACGTTGGCCATCTTCGAAATGCGTGTTTAGGCAGCTCGATTGAGAAAATCATGGAGACGCTCGGGCATGATGTTGAGGTTCAAAATTATATTGATGATACCGGGGTGCAGGTTGCTGGAACTGCCTTGGGGTTGAGAGAACTTAACGTTGAGCAAAAAGAGGGAGAAAAGTACGATCATTACGCATCCAGAGTTTATGTCGAGGCTATGCAGGAAATGGAGAAAAGTCCAGAACTTAAGGGCAAGCAGGCCGAAATTATTCATGCTCTAGATAAACATGAAGGTGAGATCGCAGATTACGTCAAAAAATTAGCTAAGAGGATTTTGATTGAAAATCTCGAGTCGATGCATGAGTTTGAAATTGATTATGATCTTTTGGTCTGGGAAAGCGATATCATCGGTTTTGGTTTTTGGCAAAAAGCATTTGAGATTCTCAAAAAATCTGAAAAATTTCAGAAAATCAAGGAAGGTAAGAACGATGGCTGTTACGTTGTCAAGGAAGTAATGGGAGACGACAAAATTATTGTCAAATCAAACGGTGTTGTCACATACACTGGCAAAGATATTGCCTATCATCTTTGGAAATTTGATCTTCTAGACAAAGATTTTCTTTACAAAAAATTTTTCGAAGCTCATCAGGTAAAAGACCTTTTTTCAACAGACCCTGACGGCGAAAAAAGCCATAAATTTGGTCAAGCCGATATGGTAGTCAATTTGGTTGATGTCAGACAGAGCTTTCCGCAACAAGCAGTCAAAGAAAGTCTTAAGTCTCTCGGCTTCAAAGATCAGTCGGACAATCTATTCCATGTTGGCTATGGTGTGGTCAACTTATCTCCTAAAACGGCTCAGGGCTTGGGGCTCGACGTCAGCGATGCGCAATCCAGCTATACCATGAGCGGAAGAAAAGGCATCGGTATCTTGGCTGACACTCTTCTGCAAGAGATGGTTAAGAGAGTGAAAAAGAATCATCCGGATACAAAGGTCGCAAAGGAAGTTGCTCTCGGGGCGATCAAATATTACATGCTTAATTACAACCCTTATAGTGAAATTGCCTTCGATATGGACAGCGCTTTAGACATATATGGAAACTCTGGGCCATATCTACAATATGTCCACGCGCGATGTGCTTCGCTTATTGAAAAGTCTGGTGGAAGAACTGCCTGTGATGAGGTTGCCGGGGGCATGAGAATGGAGGAATCCGAGTCGCTTCTTGCCAGACAGCTCCTACATTATGATGATGCTTTAATCTCCGCTTGTGACAATTTTTCCCCAAATTTACTTTGTAATTATTTGTTTGATTTGGCCAAAAAATTCAATGCTTTTTATGCCACTTGTCCCATTATCAGCCAGCCAGACAATATTTTCTCGTCGAGGATGAAAATTGTTCGGGCCACTAAGCAAATTATGGAAAATGGCCTTGATCTTTTGGGAATTCCTACGCCTGATAAAATGTAACTAATGAAAAAAGTTGCTTGGTCTCTATGTGCCCTGTTTGTCATCATCGTATCCGCTTTAGTTTTGCCAAAAATCAACGAAAAATCACCAACAGACAGTCCGAGTGAAAGCGTTGGCTATCCCGGAGCACTTATAATACCGTATTTTGATTTTGCAAAAACTGCCAGAGAGAAATTTTTAGACGAGCTGGTTAAAACTTCCAAACCAAACAAGGTCATACTTTTGTCTGCGAATCATTTTGATTCAAGCGCTGATTTTCTGGTGACTAAGAGAAAATGGGAATTTATTGATCAGAAGGTTGAAACAGACAATGCTGCGGTCCAAAATCTGATAGATACGAAAATAGCAACTCTTGACGAAAGTGTTTTTGAAAATGAGCAAGGTATAAATAATGTTTTACCGGAGGTTCAAAAAAAATTTCCCTCAGCCAAAATCACGCCAATCTTGGTAAAGAAAGATGTGGCTAAAGACAAGCTCGAAAGCCTAGTTAGTTATTTTGCAACGAACTGCCCTGATTGTTTCTTGGTGGGTTCGGTTAACTTTTCGCATGATCAGCCTAGCTCGCTTGCGCAGATTCATGATCAAACAACCATTGACGCGCTAAAAAGCCAAGATGAGGAGCGAGTTTTGTCATCAGAAACCGATTCCCCTGAGACGCTTTTTATTTTGACGCGTTGGGGGAAACTGAACAAACTAAATTTTAGTCTCTACCAAAACAGCAATTCGGGCTTAGTGCAGCAGGATTACGAATCGGGGACTACGAGTTGGGTAATCGGAGAATACAAAAAAGATGTTGTGACCGAAGCTGCAAAGACATCTTTTTTATTTGGCGGTGACATAATGTTCGATCGAATGGTCAACAGAACTATGCAAAAGCTCGGTTATGACAAGGCGTTTGCTAGTTTAGGAGAAACGACCTTTTATGGCGCTGATATCAGGATCGCCAATCTTGAAGGTCCAATTAGTGGGGAAAAAGTTGATGACGATGTTACGCCTGACAATCTAACTTTTGATTTCCCAATTGACTCATTAAAGGCTTCAGAATATCTTAATTTCAGTTTCCTAAGTCTCTCCAATAATCATTCGCAAAATGCCGGACTAGATGGGCTAACTAATACTAGGGAGATTTTGACTGATTCGAAAATCACTCCGATCGGCAGCCAGTCTAGCTTTGATGAGACAAATATTGCCAGATTTGATAGTGCTGGAATAAAAGTGTCAATTATCGCAGTAAATATCCTCAGTCTGGACAATCATTCAGAGCTCATATCGGCAGCCAAAAAGGAGAAAGAGCAGGGACGATATGTGATTTTCTTTCCTCACTGGGGTAACGAGTATAATACGACTCATTCGGTTGCTCAGGAACAACTCGCTTATCAAATGATAGATAACGGGGCTGATTTGATCATTGGCAGTCATCCTCATGTTATTCAAGACAGCGAGATCTATAAAAATAAATTGATTGTGTACTCGCTCGGTAATTTTATCTTCGATCAGACCTTCTCAAAAGAAACCCAACGAGGTGTTCTGGTTGGAGGGGTGATAGATAAAGATGCGCTTACAGTTTCGTTCTTTCCCATTGAGATCAAAAACTACCAACCAAAACTTCTGCGCGGTCAAGAAAGAAGTGATATTTTAAAACACGTTGTTCCATCTGGTACAGAGTTAAGAAATGGCGATACGATCTTACTAAAGTCGAACTAAACTTATCTAGATTTCTCTTACCAAATCGGCCTCTACGATGAGGCGTTTTAAGTTTGTCCCAATCGGGACACAAGTTAAAAGAAAAAGTTTCTTTTGGCTCGTACTGCCAACTTTCATCTCTAGCTCGGTACTAGAGCTTACCTGTTTAGAGTCTTTGACTGCGTAAATATAGACCCGATCTTTCACTTTAACGATTATGTAATCCGACTCTGCACTTTTGACAAGCGGCGCGAAAATATTTTTGTATTTTCCATCACTCCACCAGTAATACGAGCTATGTCCCGCTATGAGAGCTTCCCCAGAAGTATCTGGTTTACCGGTTCCCGAAATATGGACCAATTCGTTCACAAGCAGTTTTTTTACATTTTGAGTTTGAACGTCCCACTCTACGGGTGCTTCTATGCCAAGTTTGGGATAGTACAGCCAATCGTTCTTGAACTTTGCTTTAAACTCCACGACTTCGCTGTTCTGCTTACTCGCGCTGCCATTATTATCATCCGAACTGGCGGATGCAGTCGGCAATTTAATTATGTCTGCAACGGCGTTTGTCGTGTTGTAGCTATCCTTGATCGGTGAAAGCTTGTTTTCGACTGCTTTAACGATAGTGGGTGCATTTAGCGCAAAATACCCCACATAGAAGACGACTACCAAGAGGTCAAATAAACCGAGAATTTTAATTGCTTTTCTCACGGCTAGTCTTCAGACTTTATAATCCTGATGACGACTAAGGTTCCGATTGCTCCAACGAGGATTATTAAGCTCCAGAAAGACACTCCAGACTGAATCCCAGACAGGGCAACTGTTTTTGCACTGTCTTGAGGATTGCCAAATATTTGGTTTGAGGCAACTGTTGTAGTTGTTGCTGCCGGGGTTGAAGTAATAGTAGCCGTTTCGGTTGGATTTGCCGGCACGGGAGGCGTTACCGATGAGACCGGCTCTGGCGGCGTGGGCGGATTACTTGCGGTGCTGCCTGGCTCTGGCGGCGTGGGCGGGTTGCTGACATCGTTGTCGGTATAGCCAAGGACTGATAGCGAGTCTATTGATGGCGAAATTGTTCTTGAATCACAGCCGATGAGTTCGATCGCATATTTGATGTATCTTGCCCTGACGTCGCTTGTTAACAAAGAAATGGAATTATTCGAGATATAGTTATCCGAATAAGCCGACTTGTCCTGAGAAAAAGCGGCTGTAATATTTATTTTGGTACATGTGTTGTTGACTTCCTGCGCGCCTACAACGATCTTTGAAATTGTCGCAACTTTAGGCAATGCAACTGATCCAGATATTTTACCCTGAGTCGCGTTTGAAGAAAGGGAAATTTTTGTGCTGCTAAATATGAGGGTTTGTGAATAAGTATCAGTCGAGAAATCATTTCTGTCCACTGTCTTCTTAAAAAGAAGCTTCTCGTTTTTAGTGGTATCTGCTTCTATACCGAAGTTTTTGGCTAGATACTCCCTAAAAATAAACAGCGTTCCCATCACTGCCAGGGTAACGGCTACAGCTACCAAAACACGAGACGACTTTTTGAGTCCGTTTTGTTTCTTCATTTTTCCCCTCACTTAAATTACATAAAGATTATAACCCCAATTGTCGCGTCAATCAACAGAGCAATTACAGCTTCGCGATTCCATCGATAATCGCCCAGATACCCAAAACGCCAAAAACCAGCCAACAGGCAAAAAGGATAATCCTTCTAATTAACGGGGTGGATACAGTTTTATTTAAAAGTTTCTTGTTCAGATATTGAGTTAGACCGATGTGAACAAACATTGCCATTGCATTGATAACAGCACCTGTGACAACGAGTAAAACTGGATCGCTAAAGCCAATCATGAAGACGGTAATTCCGAAGGCAATTTGAGACCAAACTGTGATGTAATATGCCCTGGCAATATTAATTTTTCGATTAATGAGGACGATATTTTCGGCAATTATCCTTGATGTTGAATCAAGGATTGTGAGTTGTGTGCCAAATAGCATGAGAGTCACAATGACAATGAAGTATTTGCCAACCGCCGGATTTATTGCCCAGCCAATCGCTTTCGCTTCATTAATTAGAAAGCTTATTCCACCTGGATTAGGCGCTGCAAAATATCTTGACGTGGAAAAGGCCAACGTTGCTAGAAGAACAATTGTTATTGCTCCCGTGAGTAAAAAAACGAGCAAATGCTCAAGGCTAATCATCCGCCACCATTTCTTGAATATCGAGAAGTTTTTTTCAGTGAAGTCAAATCCTTGTCCTTCGATATCAATCTCTTTTAACTTCATGATTGCACTTGATACGCCAGTTTTACCTTTACACATTCCGTATCCTTTTTCCTTAATATAAAAGGATTGCGCTAGGTTCAAATTTCCTCCGGCACCGGCATAGGCGAGGGCACCCAAGAAAACAAACAATGAAAAATCGCTAGAGTTAATGGGTATAAATCTAAATCCGTCGCCAATCCCAACCATCCCTCTCAACAGGGCCACATAATCGCCCGGTTCAGCTATGATTATAGTTATGATCAACAGTGATGGTATGCCTATACAAATCAGAACTTTTTGAAACCATTCGACTGTGGAATAGACTGATTTTCCCACGGTTAAAACCACGCCGATCACAAGTAGAAAAATGATTGCAAAATATTCAAAGTTACCAAATTCGAATCCACTGGTGAATATTTTTGCACTCGTAGCGATTATCCCTGGCCAGAACCAACCAATAAAAGTTGAAAAAATAAACCAATACGGCAAATAACGTGTGAGTCTCGAGAAGCCAACAAAAACAGACTCTCCTTTTACGACCGTATATCTGGCTATTTCCATATTAATAAAGTACTGCATGGTTATGCCGACTACAGCGGCCCAAATAATTCCCAGACCGAATTTCGAACTCATATAGGGCCACAACAATATTTCGCCGGTTCCTAATCCCAGGCCTAAAAGTACAATGCTTGGCCCGACCATTTTTGCAAACCGTGGTGGGTTGGGCAAGTCATTGGTTTTTTGTTCATTCATTGATATAAATATATCAGAGTGTCTATAAACGATAAATGCGATGAAAATAAGTCTGAAGAAAAAAGCTAAGTGGGGAGTATCGGCAATAATCTTCTTTGCTCTCGTAGCGGTGGCTTGTGTTATTTTGATTAATGGTTCTGGCAAAAAGATTGGGAACTCAAATAGTGAACCCGCTAGTGGCAAGACCCAAGAACAATCCAAAGCTGTGACACGGGGTGCGGATGCTTTGCCAGGTATTTCTAACCCCGGGTCTACTGCTGCAAGCAGTTTGGTGGATAATGTCTATTCGAACAAAGACTATGGGTTTCAACTAACTTTCTCAGATGAATGGAGTGACCGTACGACGGAAAATGCGCCAAATCAAAACATCACAGCTTTATTGAGCACAATACAAATCAAGCTCAAATCTCAAAGTGAGGCGCCACTGACCGTCTATGTATTCGATAAAAATCAGTTTGCCGAAAGCAGTTTACAGTCGCTTCACGCAACAAAACTTGAGGAAAGTTCAAAATATGTCTTTGCCTACTCGACGTGGGAGAAATCTCCTACTGAGTCTACGATCACCGACAAATCAATTTCAAAGTTAATAGATACGTTTAAGTTAATTTAATGGAGGAATATGTCTAAAACAGTTCTTAAGTTGCTCTCGCTTGCGATGATTTTCTTTGGTATCGCGACATTGATGCCAACTTGGCTCTGGAGCTCTGGAGCAGAATGGTACGGCTTTTTGAAGATTGTGATTGGTGTTTTTGGCTTTGCGATTGCTTACGCTGATAAAAAATAAGTTGTTCTAATATCAATATTATTTTTCCTAACCTACTTGGGGGCAGTCTTGTTGTTTTGCATCGCATCCGCAAATAATTTATCATGATAGATAAAGAAGGGGTAAATGGTAAACAGGAAAATTATTGAAGACATTGTAGTCGCGCCAGCGAAAGTTCTTGACGAGACAGTCAACGCAACTCGAAAAGCCTCGTCGATGGTGGCAGATAATCAACCCGTCCAGAAAGCTAAAGAATACTGGGAAGTTTTAGGGCCCGGACTTACAACTGGCGCATCGGACGATGATCCTTCGGGCATTGCCACTTATTCTCAGACGGGAGCGAAGTATGGTTTCCAGCTGCTGTGGCTGTCTGCTTTTACCTTCCCTTTAATGGCTGTTGTTCAAGAGATGTGTGCCAGAATCGGTCTTGTCACCGGCCGTGGCTTGGCGGCAAATATCAAAAAACATTACCCAAGACAGTTACTCTATATTGTAGCTATCCTGCTTTTTGTGGCTAATTCGTTCAACATCGGAGCGGATCTTGGGGCTTTAGCAAAAGCGACTCAGCTCTTGGTTCCAAAAACAAATTTTACCGTTCTAGTCGTAGGCTACACGGCGTTTTGCTTGTTTTTAGAAATATTCTTATCATACAAAAACTATGCCAAAATTCTCAAGTGGCTAGCGCTTGTCTTGTTCTCGTATGTGCTTTCAGCCCTTTGTATCAAAGACCTGCAATGGTCCGAAGTGATAAGAAGTACAGTGCTGCCTTCAATAACGTTTAGTAAGGAGCAAATTATCCTAATATGCGGAATTTTAGGGACAACGATTTCGCCATATTTGTTCTTTTGGCAAACATCGCAAGAGATAGAAGCGGAGATTGCGGAAGGACAGACGACGATCAAACAAAGACAAGTTACCGACAAACGGCAAATTAGGCACATGAGAATAGACGTTTGGTCGGGAATGTTTCTTTCTAATGTCGCAATGTTTTTTATTATTACTGCTTGTGCAGCAACACTATTTAAAGCTGGAATCACGAACATCAACAGCGCAGAGGAGGCAGCGGCGGCGCTTAGGCCGTTTGCCGGTGATTTCGCCTATGCTCTTTTTGCCATTGGCATTTTAGGAGTCGGTCTATTGGGAATACCGGTTTTAGCTGGGTCAGCATCTTATGCAATCTCCGAAGCTTTTGGCTTTCAGGGCGGATTAAACAAAAAACTGCGTCAAGCTTATGCCTTTTACGGCATTTTGATTATTGCGATGCTGGTCGGTCTTAGTATGAATTTTGTTGGGTTGGATCCAATTAAAGCTCTTATTTACAGCGCAGTCTTAAACGGAATTACTGCCCCAGTTGCTCTTGTATTTATTGTGCTAATTAGTAGCAACAAAAATATCATGGGCAAATTTGCTAGTGGTTTTTGGTCTAAGATTTTTGGTTGGTTGACAGTCGCTTTGATGACAGTTGCCAGTGTTGCAACGATTTATTCCATTTTTTCTTAGAGTTTATCTCGCTTTCAATTTATCAGAGATTCTTTTCACGGCGATGATATACGCGGCTAAGCGAAAACCGCAATTATAAGTTCGGGCAGCTTTTTGTGTGTCGCGAAGAGCTTTCTTCATTTGTGTTCTTATATGCTCAACGGCCTGTTCGTATTCAAGCTTATCTCCATCTACATTTTCTTTCCACTCGAGATAACTACCGAGTACACCGCCAGCATTTGCCAATATATCTGGAACAATTATTATGCCTTTCTTTTCTAGAATTTTTTCTGCGGCCAAGCTTATTGGATGATTAGCCATTTCGATAATTATCTTCGCCTTTATTTTATTCACATTTTTTAACGTAATTTGATCCCCGACAGCCGCGGGGATGAGGACGTCGGCTTTTTGTTCCAGCACCTCTGTAGCACCAATTTTGATACAGTCGTTTGATTCGCCATGAACATTGCATTGGCAAATCTCACCAAGTTTCTTACCCTGTCTCCTTTGTTTGAAAGTCTTATGATAATCCAAACCGTCTTCATGGATCATACCTCCGTCAATGTCGGCAATGGCTACAATCCTAAAGCCCATATGATAGAGATGGTGGGCGATATGGCTACCGACGTTGCCAAATCCCTGAATGGCTATTGTAATTTCGGTGGGATTTTTCCCGAGTATTTTAGGAATCTCTTCAACCACGGCGGCTCCGCCTAATCCCGTAGCTTCGTCTCTTACCTTGATTCCACCGTCAGAAAAAGCCTTTCCAGTAATAACACCTGGTTCACTTTTGCCGATAATTGCTTCATATTCTTCTCTAAACCATTTCATTATCTTAGCATCGGTATTAATATCCGGCGCAGGGATATCTTTCTTTTCCCCGACTATGTCATACAATGATCTGGCAAATTGTTTAGTCAGTTTTTTTAGTTCGCGCGTCGATAAGCTACTGGGTGTTACTTCGATGCCCCCCTTACTGCCGCCAAAGGGGATGTCAATCACCGCTGTTTTGAGGCTCATCAGACAGGCTAAAATCTTGACTTCCTCTAAATTAACCTCATGGTGATAACGTATTCCGCCCTTATATGGTCCACGTGCATTGTTGTGCTGAACCCTAAAACCCCTAAAAATTTTAATATTACCGGAGTCCATCTTCACCGGGAGACTAACTTCCACAATTCTTTGTGGTTGTGTAATCTGGTCTATTATCTCAGGCGGTAGTTTTAACTTTTTTCCTGCTTCGCAAATTAAATTATTTATTTCCTGATAGGACATATTTCTCCTTTTTTGTTTATAGATTATGTTCTAGCTAAATTTTTATCAAAATGCAAAATTTTGATAGAATGAATGAAAAGGAGGTATTTTCCTTGCATAAAAGATTTGCGGCACTTCTTCTGCTTTTTGTTTTGGGCTGCTTTTTTGTGTCCCCGGGATTTACCAAGGCCAGCGGCTCGGTGGTTTTAACTTCAGGCGCGTTTTCCGACTCTGATGCTGAGGACACACATAACGCATCGCAGTGGATAGTGAGAGACAGCAGCTCAACGGTATTTGACTCGGGAACTGATACCACAAATCTTACTTCGATTACAATTGCTGAAAGTTATTTTTCGGGTGGAGAGACTTATTATTGGAAAGTGAGATTTAGAGATCAACATTTAATTTGGGGCGCGTATTCCGATGAGACCAGCTTTGTTTATCCCAGCTCCGCGACACCAACTCCGACTACGACTTCTACCTCAACTCCCGCTCCAGGTGTTTCTACTACCACCACGACTACCGCAACTACCACTACGACTGTAACGACAACGGTGAGCGCAGGTAACACAGAGACGGTCACTGCAACGTCCACGATCACATCTACCGCGACGATTACTACAACTACAACGATTACTGCCAAAGTTTCAACTACGCCAGGTGGACCGTTTGGCAGTCAGACGGCGGTTGTGCCGGGCGGAAGTTTGACGCCTGGCCCCGGATTCACTTTCACTCCCACCACCAGAGGAAAATATCCTGGACAATGTCAGGATTGTGTAGCTGGTGTTGATCCAACTATTCCTAAGATTGTGCTTGCCTCGGCATCGGCGATTGCGGCTAGTATGGAGGGATTTTCCGGGCTGATGTTTGGCTCAAGGTTTGTGAGCAGCCTCATATCGCTGTTTAGTAGGTTGCTGAGGCTCGTCCCTTGGCGAAGGAGAAAGAAGAAATGGGGTTATGTCTATGATTCGATCAGTAAGTACCCGATTGTTGGCGCGCAGGTTAGAATTTATTCAGAGCCAGACAGCAGACTTCGCCAAACGCAGTTTACACTTAACGATGGCTCTTTTGGATTTGTTGTTCCGGGGGGTAAATATTCGCTCGTTGCCGGGAAGGAATTTTATGCCTTTCCGTCGACAATTGTTCATGGGCGAACAGACGGGCTTTATGAGAATCTGTATTTTGGTGAGGAGGTCGCGATAAATGTTCCGAGCGAATCGAACAAGACAGGTGAATTTAAGCTGAGCATTCCCCTAGATCAAACTAAGATAGCTGGTGCCGAGCTAGTTGGGGCAGATATGATTATGCGTGTCAAAAGATTTTTTGATCTGGTTAGAATGCCCATTTTAATAGCTGGCACGATTTTGACAGTTTATTTAGTTTTACGCTTTAACCAGATTATCGACTGGTTATTACTTGTCCTGTATGTTTATGTTTGGGCCTATGAAATTTATAGCCGAATCACTCCGCGAACTTATGGTCGGGTTATCGATCAGCTGGGCAAGGGAGTGCCAGCGGCGATTATCAGAATAATTGGCTCCTCGGGCAAAATCATTGCAACGACGGTTGCCGGAGAGGACGGTCACTTCCGCGCTTCTCTGACGAAGGGTGTGTTTATTTTCGATGCAACCAAACTAGGCTATACAAGGTCTCGAACGGGCTTGATGGTTTTTAAAAAGCCGGGAGATTTGTCCAAGGTTGATATAAAAATTTCAAAGATTAGTCGAACGGGAAATTTTAATTCGTAAAAAGCGGGAGGAATAATGAAATCAGCAATTTTATTTGGTGGCGGTGGTGGTATCGGAGCTAGGATTGCAAAAGAATTAAAAAACGATGGATACGGAGTTATTATCGCCGATGTTGTCGAATCCAAGAAAGATATCGGTGATTTTTTTGTTACTTGTGATGCAACTAATGAGATTGATGTAAAAAGAGCAGTCTTGTTCGCGCAAGATAAATTTGGATCAATTGATGTTGCAATGAATTGTCAGGGAATGTATCTGGTTGAGCCGCTTGAGACGACAGAAATTCACAGTTTTCAAAAAATTATCGATGTCAACTTGAAAAGCGCTTTTATTGTCTGTAAGGCAGTGATCCCCGTCATGAAATGGCAAAAACGTGGGTATCTTATCTCTATTGCTTCTATGTCCGGTCTGAGAGGCAAGCGTGGGCATGCTGCATACTGCGCGAGTAAATTTGCTCTTGTGGGATTAACGTTAGCGATATCAGACGAATTAAAGGGCACTAATGTTAGAATTTCTGCTGTCTGTCCGTCATCGGTTGACACCGGTATGTTGCACAAAGCTGTTTCTTTAGACGAGAAAGAACTTTCCAGAATTCTCAAACCAGAGGATGTAGCGGGTGTGGTTATGGGTTTGATACATACCAACGAGCGTATTAGGCAGACAATTGTCCCAATCGAAATAGAAAACGATATTGATAAGTTAAAAAGAAAAAAGATCTAGATAATCTTGACAAATTGTAAAGTACGCTTTACAATTTGCTTATGGCAAACTTCAAAAATGTAGCGGTCTATCTGAGAAAATATCGGGAAAGAGGAGACCTAACGCAGGGCGAGCTGGCCGGAGAGTTGGGGGTTTCGCGTCAGTCGGTCATCGCGTTGGAATCAGGCAAATGCGTGCCTTCAGTCGCTCTTGCTATAAGAATCAGCCAGTTTTTTGAGATACCGGTCGAGTTTATATTCGGCCCTCTCGGGCAAGAAGATTCGGGGATAGATAAATTTTTTGAAAAGATTGAGAATAAAATTAAAGAAAATAATAAAAGAGGAGGTAGTATGGCCAGAGATTTATTGCCATGGTCTCCTTTGAGAGAAGTGATGTCTCTCAGGGATGCAATGGACAGATTTTTTGAAGAGCCGTCTTTAACAAACGCGAAAGACGGTGGGTTTTTTCATCCCTCAGTTGGAATAAGGGAAACAGCTAAAGAGATGATCGTCGAAGTCGATTTGCCCGGAGTTGCCGAGGACGAGGTCTCGATAGAAGTCGAAGATGAAAAACTTGTTATCAAGGGGGAAAGAAAACATAGAGAAGAAATTAAGAGAGAGAATTATTATCATCTCGAGAGTTCGTACGGTACTTTTTCGAGAGTGATCGGTCTACCGGCTTATGTTCAAGGGGAGAGAGCCGACGCTGACATTAAAGACGGAATTTTGACTGTCACAATTCCCAAGGTTGAGCAAAGAAAGCCGAGAAAGATTCAGATCAAGGCGCATAAAATCGATCAAAAGAAAGACTTCAAGATTAGTTGACTTTATCCTGTATCTGTACGCCCCAAGAGCACTTAAAAACCTTCTCGGGTTCAAGCGATCTTAAGCCGAGCCCAGGAAGGTTGAGGGCATAGCCGCAACAGGTTTGCGGTTCTAGGGCTATGGCTTTACGATAGTTTTTTTCACCTATAGAATCTGCTGAATAAACTTGCATATACGCCATATTTTCATCTTGGCACACGCATATAGAATGCCCTTTTTTATCTTTGAGTGTTGTGCACGCCTTCCCGTTTTTGTATTTCAGCTCGGTAAAGCAGTTATCGATTATTATTTCGGATATGTCCTTAGAGGCAGAGAAATTGAGGGGGCTTTTTTTGATGTCAATTAATCTGCCCGTTGGCTTGAGACTACTATCAAACTCAACCATCGTCTTTGCCGGTATTCCAAGTTCGAGATCATTTATCGAGTCATTTCCGATTTTAAAATATGGATGGAAGCCAAGACCGAAAGGCAATGCACTACGCCCAATGTTTTTAACCTCTGTATGGACAAAAAACCCTTTCTTCGATAGCGAGTACTCAATCTGCAATGCGACATCGAACGGATAACCGTTTTCTGCAAATTTCTCCTTTTCAAACGTAAATGAAAGAACTGCGGAGTCTGAGTCTGTGGAGATTACATTGAATTCTTGGTCTTTAGCAAATCCGTGCAGGGCGTTTCCGTTGCTATCCGTGACATTCCTTAGAGTGTAATCTTTACCCAAAAAATGGTATTTCTTGTTTTCAACCCTGCCCGCCCATGGGAATAAGACATCTCCCATACACCCATCTTTTTTTCCGGACTCGTTATACCCATAAATGTAATCTGTTACATCACCTTTGTCGCTTCGGCGAAAAAACCTTGAAATCCCGCCGCCGTGGGTGTCTATCCAGAGGTGGAGATTGTCATTCTTTAATTTAACAATTTTTCCCATATCTATTTATGAGTATAAACAATGGTTCCTATTTCTGCCCAATTATACACTTCTTCTGCCGAACCACGCCCGAGTCTTATGCACCCATGAGAGACTGGGGTTCCAAGATGCGACTCTCCCTCCTTAGTGCCATCTGGCCACTCTGGAAGCTCATGGATACCGTATTGGGAGCCAATAAACGCCATCCAGTATGGCATATAGAGATTATACTCGTTCGAATAAGCTCGTGGATCCTTATTGTTTATATAATATTCTCCTTCTGGAGTAGGCATTGACCACTTGCCAGTTGAGACTTTATATTGGCCTACAAGACGATCGCCTTCTAGCGTATAGAGCATTTGTTCGGAAAGATTAACCTCGATATATTTGCCAGAGAATTTTCCTGGAGTGAAACCCGGGCCAATTGTCTCTTCTTGAATTTCAGACGCGGTGGTCTCGACTCTGGCTGATAAAGCATTATCTTCCACAGCTGACTTAATATTAGCCTTAGTTTTATCAAGGTCGATTCGGATGCCCTCTCTTCCTTCGCTGATGACGGAATTGTCATAAGTTGAGACCACTCTATTCTGACCGTTAACATTTATCCTTTTTGATAAAGTTGACCCGAGATAAGAGCCTATCTGCTGATCTGAAGCTATCAATTTGTGTTCGAGCAACACCCTCTCCAGATCAAGCCAACTCAGAAGCTCGTCTTTTTTTGGGTAAACGGTCTTTTGATCTGATTCCAGTCTGAATTTTTTGTTGATAAATTCTTCAATCAAGCTTTTATAGCTCTGTAATGCATCTTTAGTGACCTCACATTTAATTTCTCTCGTTTGGGCTTTAATTTCCGGTGTTTGCTTCAAAAAAGCGTCAGTTATCGACCCGGAGAGTTCGGCCGTGTTTATTTCATAGCCATTTTTCTCTTCAGCAATAGCGAGATTATTATCTTGAATCAAAAAACTAGCATTGACGGAATCCTGTTTTTTGTCCTTAAATATCTCAGCGATTTGTGTTGTTGGGGTGCTAATCAGATTTTTTTCTAAACTAATTTTCACCGGTTCACGGATGGAACGCAGAATATAGCTTGGTAGGGGATAATATTTTTTGTATTTTCCATATGCCAAGATCTCATTTACCGCAGAAGTCTCATCGAGCCTAACGCCAAAATCGTTAAATGTCTTGGAAACTCTTTCGCCATCCGGCGTGATAATGACAATGCTCCGAGCGAGTAAATTTTTTTCAATTGATTCAACCTGCAGGAGAATGTCCGATCGGCTCAGGTTGCCTACGTTTTTTTCGTACATGGTAAGTCTTGGCAGGGATTTTTCTTTCGACAAAAAAACAATCGATGCGTAGGAAAGTATTAAGACTGCCAACAAGCCTAAAAAAACATATAAAAAAAACAGGCCAAACTTTTTTACTGCCATTATTTTACCTCAACTTAATTCTAAAGGATTGTCGTATTGAAAATCAATAGCCAAAAAGATATATTAGGTTGTGTTTGCGGCCTGTAGCTCAGCGGTAGAGCGGCACTCTTATAAGGTGTTGGTCGCAGGTTCGATTCCTGCCAGGCCGACCACAGCCGACCACAATAGACTCTGATTGTTTTTTAGTTGAAAATATAGTCGCGTTTTATGTCTGCTGGTTAGCAAGAGGGCACGCGCGGCAATTTTCGTGGCTGTTGCTAGCGAGTAATTATATTTATATACGGCCGTCTATTGACATAATATATATAGGATGCTATATTAGATATGTTATTTCACGATCGTTAAGGAGGGAAGTGAAATCAAGGCGTGTCCTAATCAATTTAACTCTAATAATCTCTGTTTTGATTGTTTCGGTCTATGGGACTTTTAGTTTTGCGCAAGCTCATGAGGTTGCGGCAAGCAAGCTTTCTAGTGAGCAGACAGATTCATTAAATAGGGTGAATATTTATAGACAATCTCTCAACTTAAAGCCGTTGAGATGGAATAGTGATCTTGCGAAAGCAGCTGAAATGAAACTTTGTGATGAGGATGAAAACAATTATTTTGATCACATATCTCCACGGGGGAAGAAGGCATGGGACTTTATAAATACAAGTGGATATAACTACAAGTACGCAGGCGAGAATTTGGCGATGGATTATGATGACGAGAAAGGGGCATTCGATGCTTGGGTTAGGAGCCCTGCTCATCTAGAGAATATTGTTTCGGATAAATTTTTGGACTATGGGTTTGCAAACCGATACGTTGATATTAACGGCAAGAAAACTATGATGATGGTGCAGATGTTTGGCGGGCAAGTCTCATTCTACGAACGTATATTAAGCGGATAAGGAGGAGAAGTGGGATGTTTTGTTGATAAAATATCAATAATCAGGCGACCGAGATCGTCTGATTATTGAGTCTTGACATTCTCTTATTCAGTGTTAGATTGCATTTAAGCTATGGCAGCAGTAGCTATGGCCTCGCACAAGCGGGGCTTTTTATATGGAACAAATGAAAAAAATAAATTTTTTATTGCTTACATCTGTTATTTTATTCGGTGTCGTTTTCGGGTTTTCTGCCAAAGCGAAGGCCAACGATCCAGGCGAACCAAGCATTTTAAGCGTTATTGCAAGCGGTGGAACAGTCGAGCCTGGTTATGTAAACAATACCAACAGTGGATACTCGATAAGGGTAGATTTAACTGACCTGGTTTTTTTTGAAGCACGAGTTCTGGTGAACAACCAACTGCTACAAAAAGCATACGAACCCGGAATTTTTGAATACTCTTTGGGGGAGATCGGGGTTGAACCGTTACACAAAATTTTCCCGGAGGGGAAAAACGAGATTGAATTAGAACTATGCGACAAAGATAACTCATGCACAAAAGTCAATTATCAGGCCTTGTCGGCGGATTATACTTCACCGGAGGTTGGTTTGATGATTGAAACTACTAACGATGAAAAGATATTAGGAATAGGCGACATTGTATATTTTAATCTGGAGTCTAACGAAAAAATTAAGTCTAGTGGTGTTGAATATAATGGTCACAAACTGGAGCTTGCTGATCTAGGCGGGGGAGAATATAGGTTTGAATACGGGGTTGAAAAAGGTGACTTATCGTCAGATGTTCCATTGCAGTTTAACGATTGGGAAATGAGCGATCTATCTGGAAACACAATATATCTTGATTCGCAAAATATGGTTGATTTTACTATTGATGCGGCTTTGCCAAAAATTCAATTAGAAAGTCCCAAGGACCACTCGGTTTACAAAACAAAAAATATAGATTTTAAATATTCATCTGATGAAAAGGTTATTGTCAGAGGAATAAAGCTAGATGCGATCGAAGTTTCTGCCGAAAGCCTGCATTTTGACAATCTTACAGATGGGATCCATGATGTAGAAATCACTTTTGTTGACATGGCAGGCAATATTAGTGTCATTAAATCGAGTTTTACCATTGACTCAACCGCACCGTTTCTTGCGTTTTCTCTGATAGACGGGGAAAGGGTTGAGCTTGGCCGAGAGACCAACGTTTCGGGGACAACCGAGCCTGGTTTGCGGATTGAACTTGACATTGGTGAGCGTAGTTATTCTGCCATTTCGGACTCCGGTGGTGAATGGAGTTTTGCGATCGATTCTAATTGTTTGGGCGAAGGGCTTCACTCCCTGACGGTAAGCGTGATCGATGCGGCGGGGAATATCACTATAAGAGCAATCGGGACGATAGAGGTTTATGTGCCAGCTGTCCAGACGGAGACTGTTGTGCTTGCCGCAATAACACAAGAACCGACAAAAAGTGACGTCAAGCCGACAATAGTTTCGAGACAAGCCGAAACATCTAACAGCCAGGCGACCAATAATCTATCCCCGGCACAAGAAGACAATGGAGTTGCCGCTACAGGCGGTGTGATGACATCTGATCAAAGTGAAAGAGTCACAACTTTAAACTGGAGTTTGCTTCTCGTGATTTTGGCTATGCTCGTCCTGATCAGCGCTGTGGCTGCGGCGGGATACTATGGGTATGAGTGGATACTAGCCGCCAACGTCCACTCCGAAGCGGTGTTGAAGAAAAAGAAAGCCGAAAAAATAGAGAACGAGTCCAACCAGAACGCTAAGAATACTCAATTACCAAAATCAAAAAAGGACGAGCCGCCAAGGATGCGATGGTAGAGCCCAAGGAGCTAGTCGAGCACTTTTTTGTTGTATAATGATTGTTGATGCAACAAGCTGAGTCCAAACAAAAAAGAAAGAGCTGGATAGCCAATGTGTTCTTAGTTTTGATTTCTTTTTATGTTGTTTTTCTTCTTTACCAATCGGTTTCCTATAATTATCAGCTCAACAGAAAGATCGACAGTTTGAAGGATGACATAGCCCGTATGAACGATGAAAAAATGGAGTTTGAGGCTTTGACCGTTTATTATAAAACAGCGACTTTTCAGGAGTTGGAAGCAAGGCGGAAACTTGGTATGAAGTTTCCTGGCGAGAAGGTTATCCAGGTTGCCCTTTCTCAACAAAGTGTTTCGCAAAACAAAATTCAAGCCAAGGCAGATCAAGCTACCAAAAAAGAAGATTCCAACCTGGCCAAATGGATGAGTTTCTTAAAAGGAGATCTTAAAAAGCAATAAACCATACGGTCGTATATCTTATAAAACGAATTTCAGTTATTGTTGACATGACGCATTAGATACTTATTAAGTGTTACCGTAGTCTTTTGTTTTTGCGACTGACTTTTTTAGCGTGAAGTTGCCTAATCAGCCAGTCACTTCTTTGTTTCAATATCTTGGGGTT
>Ga0247842_10000625_pt1 | contig 71764 bp, 57 predicted proteins | sample LaCruzMarch2015__3_FD_192411 | JGI IMG/M metagenome (GOLD analysis project Ga0247842, IMG submission 192411) | Freshwater microbial communities from meromictic Lake La Cruz, Castile-La Mancha, Spain - LaCruzMarch2015_19m | ecosystem: Environmental > Aquatic > Freshwater > Lake | place: Spain... | reverse complement strand
GGAGCGCGCACAGCAGGCAAGTTAGTCACCCCAGTTAACCACATCATCAGCGGTATCCGGTTTTCCATCATTACCCATCGAGGAAAGGTCATAGCTATCCGTATTATGTTCACCCGGTGCTTTATAAATATAAACCTTACCCCAAGGATCCAGTGGTTTTTTCTTTAAATAGGGCCCCCGCCAGCTTTCGGCATCAGTACCCGGCGTAGTTCTTAAATAATCCAATAGCTCCGGATAGTGGCCTAAATCCATTTCATACAGATCCAAAGCCATCGGGATGCTGGAATTAATATCAGTCTTAGCCGCTTGAATACGCGCCTGTTCAGAACGGCCGGCCAGTCGCGGAACAACCATCGCCGATAAAACTCCGATAATAATTACCACCAACATTAACTCAATTAAGGTAAAAGCCTTCTTCATCATTGCCTCCTAATCTCTTTATGCCCCCATTTCCCCTTTAGCTTGGAAACAGTTTCCCAGTTGATCGGGAAATGGGGTTAAGTAAAAGCCACCCCTAAAATAACCATATCAATTTTTAACAATCCAGCACTTTCATCTTTAACGGATAAATTAATCTTCTCAACCTGCAGCAGGATATTTGCCCCTTCAATCCCGGAAATAAAATCTAAGAAATTCTTTAACTGCCCCTCGGAACTTAAATTAACCCGATAAAGAGTCACCCCGCCCTTAACTTTCGTTACCCCGGAGGAGTTCATATCTAATATCTGCAATTTAGATTTTCTGGCCTCCGCTTCAATCTTGGTCATCACAATCGCGGATTTGTCTTCATCTGAACCTTTAAGGCTGGAATATCCTTCAATCTGTTTTTGGGCCTTAAGGATTTCCGTGCGGTTATGTTCTAAAGCCATATATTTACGAATAGTTAATTTGGCCTGCTCAATCTCTTGAGCATAAATATTCGTCTTATCATAAATCGGCCCTAAAACAAAAATTTTCAGCGCAAACAGAATTAACAAGACCCCAACCGAAATTGCTAACGTTTTTTCTTTACCGTTTAATTTTCTCATTTTACAAAAATCTCAAAATCGACCACGTCTTTATCTTTCAATTTTCTCCTGCGCGTATAACGGTTCTGCGCACCTTTAAAGGTTTCCGAACTGCCCAAAGTATTGGTAAAATCCAGAATATCCGGGATAACTTGAGCATAACCGCGCATGGTAAACGCCTTATTTAATTCCCAGTTATAATTAGTAATCACGATACTATCCGGGCACAGGCGGTTTAAACCGTTAAGATAAGTTAACGCCGAAGATTTAGCATCCGCGTATTGCCGGGCAATCTTTAATTTGCTGGTAATATCCTCTAACTCTTTGGCCTGCTTACCCAAAACCAAAACCCTCTTTTTTAAATCCGTAGCATAAGATTGCTGTTGCGTTAACCTGACTAAAGCCACCCCTCCCAACATAATTAAGATATAAATTAAACATATTCCTAAAATCATTAACTGCTGTAACTTAAATTTAATGTCTTTCTTGATCTGAATTTCCGGAAGAATAAATTTAAGGTCATCCTTAGCCGTATGGCTGCTAAAACCCAATATTGCCGATAAAGAGATATCTTTAAAACCGCTGGAGGAAAAATTATCGTACTCTTTAGAAGAAAGATACTGGGCCTTTAAATTAAAATCTTTACCTAAAATAATTTCCACAAACATCAATTGAGAACTCGCTGCGCCGGTTAGGAATAACTTCTCACAGCGGGCCTCGGGTATCTCATTATTTAGAGCCACCAGGGCCTGCTTAAGCTCCGCGGCGAATTTATCTTTTTCCGAAGAATCTTGCAACTGTTCCGCCCCCTGAGGGATAACCACGCTTGAGCCTAATTTTTGATTATGTACCAGAACCAAATCACTGTAATTTGTATCGATATCTAAAATCATATACGAGTTAGGCAGGGTAACTTTATTTTTTGCCGCATCCGATACATAATGCACCAACCCTTGAGAGCTCATCAGAATCGCTTCAGGAAGAATATTTACCGGGACAAAAGAGCTGACAATGTTTTTAAAAACATTTTTCAAGGCCACCGCCAGGATTAAATGGCTGTTACTAATGCCATCAAATCCTAAATTTTGATAAGCCCAGATTACTTCTTCTTTATGGTAGGGGATCTGGCGGATCAAATAAAGCCCGAGCATCTGTTCAATCTCTTTAAGGTCTTGTGAAGGAAGGTCAACCCGGCGGACCGTAATTTTATTCCGGCTAAGCACTACCGAAACATCTAAGTCTTTGCCACATTTATTCTGCTTTAATATCGCATTTAATCCTGCGGCGATACTCCCAGCCTCAAGATTAGCTAAGGGCTCCACGGCAACTTTATGTCCAACGCTCACCTTTAACCAGTGTTCCAAGACCTCAATAACTATTTTTGTGCGCATGTTTATCTTTTAACCGCCAACAATACTGTTCATATTAAATATTGGCAGCAGCATAGCAATTACCATTACCCCGATGATTAAACCTAAAATTAAAATTATGGCCGGCTCAATTAAAGAACTCAAAGTTTTTAAATCGGATTCAATCTCTTTTTCATAAGCTTCCGCGATATCGGCTAAAACACTTTCTAATCTGCCGCCTTCCTCACCCACGCGGACCATCTGCACAAAGAAAACCGGGAAAATATTAAATTTTGTTAAAGCATCGGAAAAAGGTATCCCTTCACTAATATCTTTACGCACCTGATCTAATTGGGCGATATAAACAGGGTTGCCGATTACCGGAGCGGCGTCTACTAACGCGGAGAGTAAATTTACTCCGCTTTGTAAAAGCAAAGATAAACTTCTGGAAAAACTGGACACTGACTGTTTATAAACAATATCCTTAACAATCGGAATATGATATTTTAAGCGGCTAAAAATACTTTCTTTACCCGCGCGCTTGATCTTTAAAATAACCACAACCAGCGCGATTAAAATAATTATCAGCCACCAATAGCTTTGCAAAAAACCGGAAATTTTAAGCAAAATTAACGTGGGCATGGGAAGCTCAGCCTGAAAATCATCAAACATTCCGGCTAAGCGTGGAAGCACAAAAGTAAGCATCACAAAAATTGTACCCACCCCGACTAAGCTCATGAATATCGGATAAGCCAAAGCTTGCTTAACTTTTAATTTTAAATCCTGAAGCCGGCGTAAATAATCTAAAAGCTGAATTAAGGCCTCTTTGAGCTTGCCGGTGGACTCACCGGTATGCACAATATTCACGTAAAGCCGGGGAAAATATTTCGGATAATGGCTTAAACATGTTGAAAAGGGGACGCCTTCTTTTATATCCCGAATAATCTCGGCAAGCAATGTTTTTTCCAGTTGATTATCCGAGTTTTTTTCCAGGAGCCTTAAGGCACCTAATAACTCTACGCGGGAATTAATTAAATTATAAAGTTTTTGCGTAAATAAGACCAGCTGTTTTAAACCATATTTCCCGGTTCTTAATTTCACGCTGCTTTTTAAATTTAGCGCAGAGGCTGTAGAGGCTGCCGGTGAAATAGCTAAAGGCTCAACATAGATCGGCACTAAGCCTTTAGACTGAAGATCCTCGAGCACCGCTTCAACATTCGCTCCCTGAATCTTGCCTTCGACAATTTCATTAAGATTTTTTTTGGCTTTATATTTAAACTCCATCTTACTCCAATTCCACCACGCGTAAAATTTCTTCTTTTGAGGTTAATCCCTGCTCGACCAGAAGCATTCCGTTTTCCATAAGTGTGCGCATCCCTTTTGCGCGGGCCTTAGCTTTAATCTCCTGCGCACTTTTATGTTCAACAATCAAATCCCGGATATCCGCGTCAATTACCATAATCTCATAAATTGGGCGGCGCCCCTTAAATCCTGTTTCACTGCAAGCTTCGCATCCTTTACCTTTACATTGCGTGCAAAGTAACCGCACTAAGCGCTGAGCAATAATTACCTCTACCGAAGAAGCTAATAAATAGGGCTGAATCCCCATGTCCATCAATCGGGCAACCCCGGTAGCGGAATCATTAGTGTGCAAAGTTGAAAAAACCAAATGGCCGGTTAATGAAGAACGAATTGCCAGATCCGCGGTTTCCGAATCACGGATCTCCCCAATCATCATAATATCCGGGTCATGCCTTAAAACGCTTCTTAAAGCGCTGGCAAAAGTTAAGCCTACCTTAGGGTTTACATGGATCTGGGTTATACCTTCAATCGCGTATTCTACCGGATCTTCAATACTGATGATTTTAACTTCCTTACGGTTTAAGCGGCTTAAACAGGTATAAAGCGTAGTTGTTTTTCCGCTTCCGGTCGGGCCGGTAATTAAAATAATCCCGTGCGGTTTTTGAATGAGCTTATTAATTGTCTCTAAATCTTGCGGCAAGAATCCGATTTTATCTAAATCTAATAACACCTGAGAAGGTAAAATCCGAATAACCACATTCTCTCCGAAATACCCCTGCAGGATTGAAACTCTTAAATCCACTTCTTCTCCGTCTAAAAGGCGCACCTTCGCCCGGCCATCCTGCGGAACACGATGCTCCACCACATCTAAATGGCACATAATCTTAATCCGCGAAACAATCGCCGGCTCAATATAATAAGCATCCGGGGGCATCTTCATCTCCCGCAAAACTCCGTCAATTCGGTAACGCAAAACAACCTTATCCGTATAAATCTCAATATGGATATCCGTGGCGCGCATCTTAATTGCTTCCGTAATAATTTGGTTGACTAATTTTATTACCGATGCTTCATCGGCATTTTTTTCAATATCCTCAACGCTCTCATCCTTGGTTAATTTCGTCCCGGAGCTGGCCTTGCCCTCCATAATTTTATCCACGGTTCCGGCTACTGCCCCGTAATATTTATGAATCGCCGTTTCAACTTCATGCCGGCTGGTTAAAACCCGGCTGACCTGGAGGCCTAAATTTATTTTTATATTTTCCGCCAACCAAACATCCATCGGATTATAAACCGCTGCTGTAAGTACCGCGCCTTCTAAATTAATCGGCATAAATCCATAGTGCTGCACAAATTTTGCCGGCACGGCCTTAACCGCGTCGGTAGATATATGCACTTCTTTTAAATGCAGATAGAAAGGCAGGTTAAACTGCTCCGCGAGTACTTTTAAAAGGTCAATTTCTTTGACCCATCCCCGGCTGACTAAAATTTTTCCCAACATCTCTCCGTTGCCGGAAGCCTCTTTTAATGCCTCATTAATCTGCTCCTGCGTAACCAAACTTTTTTTCACCAGCAACTCTCCGAGTAATTTTGTCAATATCATATGATCTCCAGTTTCCCGATAGAATACAGACGGGATTCATCCAGTTTATCCGCTTGGCCCTGCACGATTTTTTCACAACCGCTAATTGTATCTTCTATTCCGACATAAACTCCGGGTTTACCGGTATAAACCTCAGCCGTAAAAAACGGTTGCGCTAAAAAATTCTGTAATTTTCTGGCCCGGTCAAAAATTATTCTTTCCTCCGGGGAAAGTTCCTCTTTTCCGATAATCGAAACAATACGCTCTAACTCATCGTAACGCCGAAAATGCCGAATAACCTCCTGCGCAACATCAAAATGCCTCCGTCCGACTATGGTTGGGCTTAAAGAGTTTGCCGAAGACAACAACGGGTCAATTGCCGGATAAAGGCCGCGCTGCACCAAGCTTCGCGAAAGCACAATCAAACTGTCCATATGCGCAAAGATAGCCACAACTGCCGGATCAGTTAAATCGTCCGCCGGCACATATACTGCTTCAATGGCCGTAATGCTTGCTCCCTTTTCTGAACGGATTCTTTCATGCAACTGGCTAATCTCGCTGGTTAAAGTCGCCTGATATCCGCCTTCCGAAGGAATCCTTCCTAAGAGAGTCGACAGCTCGCTTCCCGCCTGGACAAAACGAAAAACATTATCCATAAAAAATAAAACGTCTTTGCGCTGCTCCAATAGATATTCCGCCAAAGCTACTGACGAGTTCGCGGCTTCAAAACGCATACCCGGCGATTCATTCATCTGCCCGAAAATCAAAATTGAACGTTTTAATAAATCCGCGCGTTGAAACTCGTAATAAAGTTCATTTCCTTCACGGATACGTTCACCGACGCCGGCAAAAATACAGGTACCGCTTTGATAAGTAATAATATTATGGATAATCTCTAGAATTAGAATTGTTTTCCCGCAGGCCGCTCCTCCGAGAAGCCCGCTTTTTGAACCTTTAATCAGAGGAAACAGAAGATCAATAATCTTAATTCCGGTTTGAATAATTTCAGCTTTACTTTCCCCTTCGGGTTTAACCTCTAACTTAGAATGTGCAACCATGTTCGTAATCGGAATAGCATTAGTTAAATCAAACCCCTCTTTATGGTCCACCGGCTTAATCATCGCATTTAAAACCCGGCCGTAGAGGGCTTCAATATCACGCGGAATCACCAATCCCTGCTTTTCCTGGCTGACCGGCATATTCCTACCTACCCCGTAAGTAAACCCCAAAGCAATGCACCGGCAAACATTATTCGTGCGGTGCTCGACGACATGCAAAAGCACCTCTTTTTCCAGATTGCCCAAAACTTTAAGCAAAGCCTTAATCTCCGGCAATTCCGCATCCAAAGGAAATTGCACATCGACTACTGAGCCATAAACCGCGATTACTTTACCTAGTTTTTCTTCTGTCGCCATTAATTATTCCTTCTAACTACCCGCGCCGCGTAAAGTTCACGGATTAACTTATCCGAAAGCCCATGTAGATATTTAAAATATTCCCTGCGCAAATGCTGATTAATCTTAGTCAACTCCTGAACGCTCCCTTCCAGATGCATAATCCGGGCAGCATGCTCAGCTAATTTACTTGACCAAAAAATATGATAAAAACGAAAGTCCAGCCATAATTTTACCCAGCCCCCCAAAACAGATGTAATATCCGGCTCAATTAAAATATCCTTACCTTTAAGCACCACATTTTCTTTATACTCTAAAGGCAAAAGATTTTCTATTTCAATCTGCTGGACAGTAATATTGATAAACCGGGAATAAATTACACTTACCCGGCTAATCTCTTGTTTAAAATAACGCTTGGCCAGATAATCTCTAAGCAGGCCGATTTTTTGGGCGTCTAATTTATCTCCCGGCGATTCAAAACTGGTAAAGCTAATCTTGGCATCATTAAGATAATTAATCCCCTGTTGGCCTAAAACGATAATTTCATCCTGCTTACGTTTAGTATCCAAAAGGCGGTTCACCAAAAGAGTATTCAGTTCACCTAAAAATCCTTCGTCGGAACTGACCAAAATAGTCAAGCCCGGCAGATTCGGCGGCGGGTTAAAAAAACTCTGCGTCGCCAAGCCTAAAGGCAAAAAACTATAAGCAGAATTTAAAAGAACAGAAAATTTTTCTGTCGGCTCCTGATGCACGCGAAACTGATTAAACTGCAAGGTCGCCGCCATCTTCATTACCTCAATTAAATCCCCCAGATTCTTATTAAAGAACATATTCTGCTTTAATTTGCCGATAGGGATCATGCTGAACCCGGCAGAAGAGTCCTAAAGAACTCTTTAATCACTTTATCTAACTGCAACTTAACCTCTTCGGTTAACTCCCCCCGTTCATTTAGAACCTTAATTAAACTTTGATTGTTTTTTTCTAAATGTTGAAAAAAGTTATTTTTAAATTTTTTCACCTGAGCGATATCCAGTGCCTCTAAAATCTTTTTCGCAAACGCATAAAAAAGTGCAATTTCTTCGGCCTGAGAAACCGGAGCATTATTTTCCTGCGTTAAAATCTCATAAAGTGTCCGGCCACGCTGTAGCTGGGCGGCAGCCTCCGGTGAAAGCTTGGTTCTTAAACGCGTTAAACGCAATAAAGACCGAAATTGCACATATTCATAACGCAACCCTTGGCTTAATTCTCTTATCGCTGAACATTGCACTTTACTGCCGATACGTGAAACCGATAGCTCTAAATCAATCCCCGGCTTAAACCCTTCCTGAAAAAGATTAGTATTTAAATAAATCTGCCCATCGGTCATGGAAACAAGATTTGAGCAAATATAACCGGTAATATCCCCTTGCAAAGTTTCCGCTAAAGGGAAAAAGGTCATCGACCCGCCGCCAAACTTAGTTTTTAACCGGCCGGCCCGCTCCATAAGCTGGGAATGCAAAAAGAAGATATCCCCGGGATAGGCTTCACGCCCGGGAGCGCGTTCCAACAATAGTGACATCTGTCGATAAACCCAGCTGTGTTTGGTCAGATCGTCAAAAACTACTAAAACATCTTTCCCCTTATACATAAAATATTCACCCAAAGAAGCTGCAGTATACGGACAAAGATACTGCTCAGCTGTCGAACTTCCGGCAGAAGCGGAAACCGCTAAAACATAATCCATCACACCTTTTTGTTTTAACTGTTGGATAATTTTATTAAACGCGGCGTTATTGCCCCCGATCCAGCAATAAATACAAATAACATTTTTACCTTTTTGGTTAATAATCGTGTCCAACCCAACACTGGTCTTACCGATCTGCCGGTCACCGACGATTAACTCACGCTGCCCTTTGCCTAAAGGAATCAAAAGGTCGATGATTTTTATTCCCGTGTGCAGTGTCTGATTAATCGGTTCACGCTCCATAACCCCGGCAGCTTCCCGGAATGCCGGATTAAAACCTGCGGGGACAATTTCTCCCCGTCCATCTAAAGGCCGGCCTAAAGCATCCACCACCCGGCCGATAAAGTTCTCTCCCACCGGAACATTTAATAATTCGCCTTTACTATAAACCGGATCCCCGACCCTGACCCCTTGTTCATCGCCAAAAACAATTCCATAGGCTCCGCTGGGATTAAACTCAATAATCATCCCTTTATAGCCATTCGCTAGCTCGATAACCTCGCCGTAAGCACAGCTGGGCAGGCCGCTGATCTTGATAATTCCCTGCCGGACTTCTTCGACCTTGCCGACCTCTTTAATATCTAAAGCTTGGATTTGCATATTACTTTTTTCTAAAATAAGGAAGAATTCTTTGCAGTTTATTTTTTAAAGTTCCGTCAATGACTAACCCGCCGATTTCAACAATTAATCCGCCGATAAGGTCTTTTTTTAAAATTTCCTCAAAAAGCATATCCCTGCCGGTTTTTTCTTTTAAAACAAGCTGTAAATTTTCTTTCTGGTCTTTTCTCAATAATTGGCTGGAACTAACCCGGACCTTATCCGAAACGATGCTGAATTGATCTTTAGAGAGTTTAGCAATCTCAGAGATTATCTCAGAGATAAACTCCTGCTGCATATTTTCTTTTTCTTTTTCACTTAAGAGCTGCTCGACTAACTGCATCGCTAAATCTAAACTATGCGCCTCGGTCTCTTTCAAATATTTCTCTTTAGACCTCTCTGCCTCAATATTACCATCAGCAATAATTTTGGTAACCTGGATTTTAGCCTGATCCTCCAAGTCCATGCGCAACCGGACGCCTTCATTGCGCGCCTCTTCGATAATTAAGCTGGCTTCATCTTTGGCGCGTTTAATCTCAGCGTCGCCTTCATCTTTGGCGCGTTTAATCTCTTCCACGAGCTGTTGCTCTTTAACTAAATTCTCTTCATGCAGGGTATTTAATCTGGCTAAAGCGGCGTTTAAATGGCGGGAGAAAAGAAAACGTAAAAGAAAGAATATCCCAACAAAAGTAATCGTCTGAATAATTAATAAATTTAAAAGCATGCTCCCCCTTTTTGAGTTTTATTTAGCAAATAAATTATAAATAATCAATAGTGCTAAAACCGCGATGGCTTCCGAAAAAATAAATGATAGAATCATGACGATAAAAATCCTGGCGGATGCCGAAGGATTACGCGCCACAGACTTAACTGCCGCCGAGCCAACCAAAGCAATAACTGCCGCTGGGCCGGCGGTACTTAAAAACATGACAAAAATCAAAGCTAAAGTTGACATGTTCTGTCGTTAAACCTCCACAAATAAAATTAAATTATTACTGCGTAAAAAAGCAATCCCGTCTTTAATTACCGTACGCTGTTTATCGGCTCTAATCACACCTTTGCGTAAACGAATCAAAAATGGCTGGTGAAAATCTAAAACACAAACATCGCCATCTTGGGCCGGTAAGCGCACTTCTTTTGCCCGGCCCTCCCAAACTACTCTCTTAGGCTCTAATATCGAAACCTGCATCTTAAGCTAAACACCACTTGTTTTTACCGCTCTTTTTTGCCTGATATAAAGCGCCATCCGCCTTTTCAATTAACCCACCCATCTCCTGCGCGTCTTCAGGGATGCTGGCAATACCAATACTTACGGTGGTCGGCAGGTATAATTCTACTTGAACCCGCAAGCGCTCGGCAACAATTTTGGCCGCCATTTTATCCGTCTGCGACAAGATAATAATGAATTCTTCCCCGCCATAGCGGCAAACCGCATCTGAGGGGCGCACGGAATTCTTAAAAACTTTAGCCGCGTCCTTAAGTAAAACGTCCCCTGCCGGATGGCCTTGAGTATCATTATAATTTTTAAAATTATCGATGTCAAGCATTAGTAAAGAAAGCGACGCCGGAGAACGTTTCAGGCGGTTAACCTCTACCGCAATCAGCTCATTAAAATACCTGCGGTTAAATAAGCCGGTCAAACCGTCGCGCACAGCCAAATCAACCAAAAATTCTTTTTCTTCGTTACCGGAAAGCAGAAAAGATTTTTCTACTGCCCGCTCCGTAACAATCCTAATCTCGGAACTATTTAAGGGCTTGGTAATATAACCGTAAGCGCCTTCCTCCATCGCTTCAATCGCCGAACTGATAAAAGAATACGGGGTAATCACAATCACGCTGGTCTGCCCTGAAACCTTGTGCACCGCCTGAGTAACCTGAGAGCCGTTCATCCTGGCAGAACGCATTTCAGTAATCACCACGCTAAAGGCATTGCTCTGCAACAAGCTTATTCCTTCTTTTGGTTCCGTCACGGCCCAGGTACGATAACCCACGGCTTTAAGCGTGTTCTCCAGCTGCGCAGACAGAGCAGCATCCTCCTCAATAATCAAAACATTTACCTCTTTGGCCATACCTCTCTCCTTATAATATTATTTTAACTGCGCTTTAAAATGTAGCTTTTCCATTCCCGCTCCATCTCCTCAAAATTAAAAAAACGATATACCCCCAGTAAAGCCTGCCTCCACGGCTCTGCGTCCCGTAATTTCCGGCAAAAATCTAAAAACTTTTCACTGCCATATTTTTCAATTAAGAAAACAATAATCGAGGCGCTTTCGGAATAAAACGTATACGGAACAATTAAGGCAGAATCCCGAATTTCAAAAAGATTTTCGAACTTAAGGTAATTGCCTTGATCAATGATGTTCTTAGCGATGGCCAGCCGATTGCCTAAGCTGGTTTTTTCCTGAGAGCAGGCAACACCTTCATCCAACCAAAGCGGCAGGTCCTTTCGCTCACCGATAAATTCGCGGAAGATAATATGCGTCATCTCATGCGGGAGGATAGAATCAAAAAAATTATTCTGCCCGATATAAGTCTTAATCGTCCGGGTTTTTACGGAAACCATTGCCCCGCTCCAGGCCGCCCGCCGGGTATCTTTAAGATAGCTGGAATTATTTTTATATAAATAAATTTTTGCCCGGTTATCCCAGCTCCAAAAATCAAACCGGCGAAACCCCAGTTCATCCACAATACTATTATAATATTTTTCGGCCTGATTAATCAGCTCCTTGACAAAACCGGTAGTATCCTCCTGATAATAAATAATAAAATGCTGGGATTTTTCAGTTTGCCAAAAAGAACTGTCTACTTCCGCGCAAATGCCCCGCGAGAAAGAGAATAAAATAATCAAGAATAGAAATATTTTTTTCATATGAAAATAAAGGGGACGGTTATTATTCTTGAGGTTTTTGCTCGGCTTCAATTTTACTTTGTCGCTGCCAAATGAAAAAGAAACCCACACCTAAAACACCCAAGAAAATAATAATAAACAGGATGATTTTCCAGGTGAATTTGGCCAACCCTTTAGGGCTGACCTCCGCCAACAGTGTCTTCGCCGCCAGCAGGTCGGCCTTAGCGGAAGTTAACAAACTCATGGAATTACGGTAATTAGAAATATGGTAGCCGGGGCTAACTGAAGAAACCTTCTGCATCTCCGTAATTTCCTGAAGTTTCTTATCAATACCCTGATAAATCAATGCCGCCTTCTGGGCGTAATTGGTTTTCTTAAACTCATCGGAGATGCTCTTCGCCTCCTGACGCAATAAAGCAACCTGGGCTTCATCAACTACCCAAATATCTTTAAGCTCAATCTCCTTTTCCAAAACTTCCTTAGGCTTAAGCGTATACTCACCATGAACATAATAAGACCCCTGCTGCGTATCATAGCCAACTTCTAAATCTTCTTTATAAATAATATCCTCGGGTTTAGTTTCCATCGGCAGATAAACTTTCACCGGGACAATCTGCTCAATATCTGATGGATTCACCGCGACCAGGCGCAAGGTAATTCCAGCCTGAGCCTGGCTAAAATTAAAAAAAATGCAGAGCAAGAAAAATAAAGTAATTAATTTCCAACGGCTAATTAATTTAATTTTCTTCTCTGCCATTTTTACAAACCTCCGGGCATAAAAATTTTCTATCTTTATTTTACTCTCTTAAGATTAATATTCAAGATTTATTTAAACTCAAACCAGGTCTGCACTACCGGTTTATTCGCCACATTCTGCATCAACTTTTGATTAATCTCCATGGCCGCTTTTAACTCTTCCGATTTATTCTTAATATAGGTTATATCATCCTTCTTATCTTTAGAAACATTATACAATTTCTCAAGGTTAATCCCTTCGGCAGTACCGCCGATTCCCTGAATCTGTTTACTAATCGACTCTAACTGTACAAATACTGACTGTAAATTGCCCAGGGCATCCTTGGTCTCGGCAACTTTACCGGCGATATTCGCGCTTAACTTAGCTAAAGTGCTATCAATCACATTAAACTGGGTATTTAGAGTATCCGCGACATTTTTAATTCCGCTTAAACCGGTAGTTGCTCCGACAACCGCGGAAACCTGCCCGGAAACATCACTTAAATCCTCCTGTGTAACCGTCATCACCAAAGCGTCCACGGTCCCGTTGACCGGTTCAGTACAAACAACCGTAAACTCTCCTCTGCCCCAAGAGACTAAGAATTTAACCCGATAGACATAAACTCCGGTTGCCCCGATCTCCGTCATCGTCTTCGCGTTCAAACGGATTGCATCTTTAGAGTCATAAACCGTAATCGTCGGAGACAATCCGGTAGTTGTTCGATAAGAGATCTCGATTGAATCACCTTGTTTGACTGTCGTATCCCGAGTTAAAATCCCGGACTGCACATGCGGCTTAACCTCTTCGATAATCGATGTCTTTACATCATTAATTTTTGTCTGCAATGAGTCTGTTCCCGTAGCCGTAAGAATCTTGGCTGTTTCAGTTTTAACATCCGTAATCTTGGGCACAATAACCGTTTCTACCTGCTTTTGAATTTCATCCTTAACCACAGTTTTAATCTCAGCAGTCTGACCAACAATCGTGTTCGTTACTTGCTGTATGGCAGTCGTTACGGCTTTCAAGTTCTCATTTATCGTAACACTAAAGGTTGTACCACCCTCATAAGAACGTGCCGTACCGGTAAGGCCGCCATAATTTAATGTCGCGCGCGCAAAATATGTCTTTCCGGAAACCAGATCAAACCCGTCTCCGGTAGCCACAACACTAGGAATTTCTTTAAAGTAAACTCCGTTTGTCGTATTGGTTGCCGCCGGAGGAGTAATTGTAATTGAATCCATCCAGGCATTAGTGGCATCATCATAAATATCCACGGTAACCGTACCCAATTTATTGACATCATCATTAACCACCATCTTACCACGCTTCTCTACCCAGACGCGGATAGAAAGTTTATCCGTACTTTCATTATAAACAAAAGCGCTCTGCACTTTATAATCCGAAGTTGCCTCCACTAAACTCGTCGCCGTCAGCGTCCAAGCGATCTTGGCATCATATACGCCATCAAGATAATCTGCCGCTATCCCCGCTGTTTTTTCTGTAGATTCATCCACATATTTTTCTTTAGAAACCTGGAAAGTATAAGCGCCATATGGCAAACTAAAAGTAAATGGACTATTTCCTGTTTTCGGGAATCCTTCAACCGCCACTCCGCTTGATACTGCATTTAAAATACATTCCGTTAAATTACTGGCGCTAGTGTAATCCTTAATATTTACCGTAACTGCATATTTCTTAAATACTTGTACTTCATTTGAAACGCCGGTAGAGCCACTTAACCCACTAGCCGTACCACTTAAAGTTATCTTCTCTCCGTCAGTAAGATCCTTTACCGCAAAATTGTAGAATGTCGCAATCCCGGACTGAGCAAGAATCACTGCCTCCGTTCCGGTAGAAAGACTACCGTTAGAAGGGGCAACCGTAATTTCAGATTTACTTGTTGATGTATTTCCGTAGTCATCCACAACCACAATCGCAAATTCTTTCCAAGGAGCATTTTCAACCGCCACAGAAACCGGCTGCGTCAACCAACTTAATCCATGCGCCACCCCGCCGGAAACTGTCACAATTAATGCGTTAACATTGGAGGTAGTTACACCCGCGGTAACATCACTAGCCTTAATATAAGCCGTCTCAGCCTTAAATAATTTAATGCCTACCGTAGAAGAGCTTTGTCCAAGCGTAAAAGATATCGGAGTATCTGTGCCGAAAGAAATATTAGAAGTAGTTTCCACCGGCTGATTCCCCAGAGACGAAACACTCGCACCGCTTAAGACAATAGTTTTTGAACCAGAATAATCCTTGTCAATATTACCCAAAATATCGATTGCCTTTAAAGTAATCGCCTGCGTTTCTCCGGCATTCATCGCCGAAGATCCGGAGATAATAAAATTAGTCGCCACTACCGCAATGCTTTGAGAAGCCGCCAATGCATTCGATGGGCTAAGCCTTGAACTTGGTGAACCAAACACAATATCGGTTGCCGGAGTAATTTTAAAGGCAAGCACTTTATTATCCGCCGCCAGCGGCAAAGGATTCTTTAAGAAAACACTTACTGTAAAATTCTTGACCGTGCCGTTAGTAACAGAATAAATGTCATTATCGCCGAAACCAAAAACAATCTGATCATCCTCAATTACTCCGACAATCTGAGCTGCGCCATCACTAATGTAAGCGCCTTGAAGAAAACTTGTCCAACCGGCAGTGGTATCGGCAGTATCACGTTTTACAATTACCTGTTTTACTTTGGTGGCAAATCCATCGGTGCCGCCATCGGTAATCTTAAAATTAAGCACACCGACTTTATCCGCAGAGGTGTAAGCCAATGAAGAAATCAACGTCGGAGGAGTCACCGCCCCCACAGAAACCGCTCCTTCTATTGCCGTACTAAAAGTAATCCCAGATGAAAAAACTGAAGTTAAATCCACACCCGAAACTGAAGCGCGCAGATATATACTTTCCGGATAATTATAGGTTAAGCCCACAAACTCCGCGACACCATTCACCGTCGCCACCGTTAAGCCGCCGGAAGCGCTCAATGTTCCATTGGACACCGGAGTAAATACAGAGTTATCTAAAGAAGCTGTCAGCGTCACATTAGCCGAAGAACCGGAAACTGCATTTCCGTACTGGTCACTAACTGCGACTTTCGGTTGCGTACTTAACAACTGACTAGTAATGCAAGAAACAGCAGGTTGTTGAGAGAATCTAAGTTTTGCTACCTCACCAGAATTAACGGTAATCACATTAGAAGCAACATTGCTGCCGCCTAAAGCCGCAGTGCTGGCAGTAATTGTCGTATCCTGGGCACGATAAAGTTTTGCCTTTAAAAGTGTAGTCGAAACTCCGGCGCTAAAAGTTACCGGACTAACAAATTGATCCGTTACATTTCCTTCCGGTCCATTGGAAGCTCCACTTAAGGCCCAAGAGACTGTCGGTGAACCAGAATAAGCATCCGCGCCATTGGCGCCATCACAAATATTATCATAAAGATCAACCGCATTTAATGTCGTCTCAAAATTAAATTCCATACCCGCTGTCTGCGGAGTCGGAAGATTTCCGGTAAACTTTAAATGATTAACCGCGCCATGTTTAACTGTAAAATTTAAATCATCCGCATCAGCCGTAGTTACTGAACCACTAGTTATCTTAAGACTAACATCTTCCACCTTATAAAGTTTGGCCGTGGTCGTTACTACACCATTTACAAATGCCAAAGTGGTACTTTGACCAAAATCAATATCTTGATTGCTCTTATTCGAACAGGTTGCTTTCTTCGCCGACGGCGTTGGAGAAGCGCTAGCTCCGGAGAAAATAACATTTACATCACCAGTATAATCATCTTTGATGTTGCCCTGATTATCATAAGCCGTGATCGTTAAGACCTTGCTCTCTCCGGTAGCGATTGTGTCTGTAACGCCGCTAACCGTAAAACGGTAAGCATCTGCCGGTATAATCGTTACAGCCTGAGTGCTGCTCGGAACTGTTAAAGATTGACCGCTAGTCCGCGTAACCACAAGATTCGCCGTACCGGTAGCAGTATCTTTATAATAAAAACTTCCGCTGTTAGCTCCGTTAGCAATCGTCAATGAAGTAGTCATTCCCGAGCCATCACTGTTTGAGTAAAATATACCGCCTGGCCGAACGGGATTTTTAGTCAGTGAGAATACTGTTGATGATGTAACATTGGAAGTATTGCTATATTCATCTTGAATGGAAACCGCAAACACCGCCGAAACATCTCCGGCTTTTACCGATACCGGCCCGCTCAAAACTACTTGATAAGGAGCTTTAGCCGTGGCAGTCGCGGTAAGTTCAATCGGAGTAAGTGCACCAGCACTCACCGTTACTTTATAACTACCCACCTTAGTACCTAAGGTAAGTGCAACCTGCGCCTGACCATTTACATCCGTTACCGCGGAACTCGCCGATAAAACCTGTCCGGTAGCATCTGTAGGAAAACTTGAAATGACAAAATTTACCGTTTCATAGGGGATAGCAACTCCAGAAGCATCCACTACCTTTATAACCAAAGGATTCGTCAGAGCGGCAGCGACTTGATTGGTCTGGTTGTTTCCGCTAAACGCCTGTATTGCACTCGGTAGTAATCCGGTGGCATTAAAAGTTAACGGCGAACCGGTTAAATTTGTTGAAGCGGCAGTCACCTGATAAGCCCCGGAAAGATTACCAATAGTTAAAGTCGTCGATGCTTGTCCATCAGCATCCGTAATTCCCGAAGAGGTACTTAAAGAAGCGCCGGTTGCTCCCGTCGGTTTACTCGAAATCGCAAAATCAACACCCGTACCGGCACTGGCCCCATTACCATAGGTATCCGTAACTACCGCCACAAATGACTGCGCCAGTGGCCAGGATGTCCTTCCGGACTGACTATTCCCACTCAAAATAGCAATCTTACTTGCCGCACCAGCGTTAATCGTCGCGACTAACCCATGCTGACCGTAAGACTTAGTTGATTCCTGCACAAGCACCGTGCCAGATTCCTTCTTAAAAGCACTCAGTGTAACTCCTTCGGTTGCTGAGATACCCTGAGCAAAACTCACCGTAATATTATAAGTGAACAATGTATTTTCAATCTTCGGATAATAAACATCCGGAAGTGAGCCGACGCTATTTAAGCCGGAAAAAACCATCGTATGATTACCGGTATAATCTTTATCGATATTTTTATTGGCATCCGTAGCGCGCACTAATAATTCCGCCGGCGTTCCTGCCGCCAACGTTAACGTCGAATTACCAGCAGCAGTAACCAATTCCAAGCTCGATATATCTACTTTAATTGTGCCCGTAACCGTAGCGATACTTGAAGTATTACTAACCATTTTTGAAGATGCCCCGGTATCCACTCCGATATCACCTTCATTGGTGGTAAAAGTATATGTTTGGCCATCTAAGCTCGTAAGTTTACTCGGTTGCATATAAACATAAACCGTAAATTCCGTCGTCGTATTATCGGCCACGCTCGATAATGCCGCAATCGAATTACTATCGGCAACCGCGCCAAAAGTAATATAGTCATTGGCAATCGAGGCGGCATCGGCTACCAAAGTCTCCCCGACATACAAACCGGCCCAAGCAATATCTGTAGAAGCATTGGCTCCTGTTCCGCCGACAGCAATTTTGATCTGATCAATAATCGTCGGGGTATTATCACCGCCTAAGTCATGAACTTTAAATTTTAATACCGCAAACTTTTCGTCTAAAGTATCATTGGTTGGAATAAGATTAAAACTCGCTACCGGAGTAGCGGCGACTTCTACCGCCGTCGTTTGCGCCGTCCCTAAGCTTATCGCGCTAGAAAATGCCGGATTAAGCCCGCTGCCTGCGCCTAATGCTTCCGCATACAAATAAATCGAACCCGAAACACTATATTTTACCCCGCTAAATGTTGATTCACCATTTACGGCATCTAAAATATTATCCGTATGATCAGAACTTAAAGCCCCGGCCGCATCGGCAAAAGGAAGCTCTGAGCGGCTAGAATCATATATTTTGATCGAGAATACATTGCTCGTCTGGTTGCCATAAGTATCCTGAATCGCAACTATCGGCTGTTGCACAAATGCGGAATTAACAATTGCCGCTGCCGAAGGTTGTTGTTTAAAACGCAGTTTAACCGCGGTATCCGGATTTACGGTAACCTGATTAGAAACAATGTTTGTTCCGGAAAGAGTGTCATCTCTAGAAGTAATTGTGGTATTTTGCGCCCGAAATAAAGTTGCTTTAAGCGCACTCGTTGAAACACCATTATCAAAATTAACGTTTCCGGCTTGTATATTATCTGAAGAGAATATATCCGTGCCGTTTCCATCCGGCGCATTGCTCAAACCGCTTAAGGTGTAAGCTATCGCTTTGCTTCCGGAATAAGCCGTTGCGCTATAATCATCAGTTAAGGTATTATCATACTGATCAACCGCCACAATCTGCGGAAGATCAAATGATACGGAGGCCTGCTTTCCATCCGGAGTCACTATATCCGAAACAAATTTTAAATGATCCGGAATTGCATGCTTAACATTTAGCGCATCGGTAATGGTAACCAACGACTCATCTGATTTAGTGGCCGTTATGGTATAAGCGCCCATCTTAGTATCACCATACCAAAAACTTCCCGAAGAAGCACCACTATCTAAAGTTACGCTGGTGATCTCATTTCCGTCGCTAGCCGCATCATAAAACTTAGCGCTTGCTCCGGTAGAAGTAGTCAACAAATTAAATGTTTCATTATTTAATTTGCTTAAATTATTGTATTGATCGTAACGGGTAATCGTATACGCGGCGCGTGTGCTCCCGGCAGTAATGTCCGCCGGAGCATTTAAAGTTATGCTCGACGTCGGCCCGGCAACAAGAGTTGTGCCGGTAATTGCCGCGCTTATCTCGCTAGTGTTATCGTCGGCATTCCGCAACTCAATTAAATAGGTTTCGGTTGCTCCGATTACCGTCGGGCTCTTAACATTACTTAAGGTAATCCGATGGCTGCCGGATGCATCAGTCGTAAGCCGGCTACGCACAACAGTAACCACTTGTCCTAAAACTGAAGCATTAAGGCTTCCATCAAGTGTAGTTGAAGTTGCCACGGTTGCCCCTCCGGAATTAAGCACAAAATTTGCCGGGAAAGTAATCCTAATCTTACCATTGACAGGAATAATATTATTTAAAGTAAATAATACATCTGCGTTTCCTGCACTGCCCGCTAAGAAAGCTAATCTAATTTTAGAAACTGTGTTATCGATATTATTCGCCACCCAGATAGAATTAGTGTGGGAATCAAAGGTAACGAAATAAGGAGTATCCCCTACAGCATAATCAATAATCTTTATCCCCGTTGAGGCGTTAATTCTCGAAACAGTATCGTGTGAATAATTCGCCACCCAGATAGAATTAGTAACGGGATCAAAAACAACCCCATATGGATTTGAACCAGCAGTACAGTTACGAACAAGCTCACCCGTTGAAGCTTTCAATTTGGAGACATTAGCAGAGCTATAATTGGCCACCCAGATAGAATTAGTAACGGGATCAAAAGCAACGCCGCGGGGGCCTGTCCCTGTAGCATAAGTACCGGTAAGAGAACCATCTGAAGCGTTAAATTTGGAGACAGTATTAGAAGCATAATTCGTCACCCAGATAGAATTGGTGGAGGAATCAAAAGCAACGCCAAAAGGATTTGTACCGGCAGCGTAATTGCTAATCTTAGCGCCAGTTGAAGCGTTAAATTTGGAGACATTAGCAGAACTCCAATTGGCCACCCAGATAGAATTGGTGGAGGAATCAAAAGCGATACCCGTTGCTCCGGTTGCACCAGACCCAGTAGCATAATCAGTCTTGGTTCCATCTAAAACGTTAATTTTAGAGATACTATTACCTGAATAATTCGCTACCCAAATGGAATTAGTGGAAGGATCAAAAGCAACGCCGCGGGGGGCTGAGCCGGTAGGATAATCCGCAATCTTTGCACCTGTCGAGACATTAAATTTAGAAACAGTGTTGGCAGTATTATTTGCTACCCAAACAGAGTTGGTGAAAGAATCAAAAGCCACGCCATAAGGCCTTGTGCCGGAGGCATAGCTACCAGATGTAACAGTCAACGCCGGATAAACCTCCGCCGGACTAATCACACCCGGGGCAACAGTAAACGCGCTGCTTGTCCCGGCAATATATCCTGAGGCTGCCGCGGTTGCCGTTAAAACAAACCCGCTGCCGGCGATATCTATTTTCAAATCATTAAATGTAGCGACGCCATTTATTGCCGTCTGAGTTACTGTCCCCGACAGCTGCGGCGTGCCTGTACCGGCCAAAGCAAGGGTAACCTGGCTACTGCTATCGCCGCTAATAACGGAATTATCCGCTCTGGCTACGGACACAGTTACGGACGGAGAAATTGCCGTTCCGGCAACAACATTCGTGGGTTGTTGCGTAAAAATAAGTTTAGGCTGGCTGATTGCAAATGTCGCATCGGAAACATCTTGCATCTGCCCGGCAATGCCGCCTCCTGACCAGAGTAAACCCAAAGCAGCAGGAATCTGGATACGTAAATCATTAGCGGCAGTTATTTCTGTTCCACCGACATCCGTAACCGTGATCAGCGCCGCGTCTTTAACCGTATCCGAGCTTAAAAATTGCTGGTTGGCTGCGCTAGAGACGGAGACATTCGCCCCGCCGAGGATAAGCGAAGCGGATTCAAACATCGCCCAACCGCCGCCAGAGCCGCCGGTATACTGATCCGCGTAACTTGTCGCGCTAAAAACACTGAATAATAAGCCGAAACCTAAAATGGTTATAAATATTTTTTTCATTTAATCACCTCACCTATCGGCGCAAAAATTCTCTCCTTGCTTAATATAGCGTTTGCGATGCTTTGCCTTAAATTTTGCGTATTTGCATAAAGTGAGTGTGCCTTCCAAGAGCGCACAGAATTAACAATCTCTTTCAAAGCCACTCTTCCGGCTGATAACGCCGCGCAAAGGACCCTAAGCCGTTTTTTAAACCGGCGCACATTCTCTTTTGTTAACCGGCGCGATAACGGAAATACCTTAAAACCCAGAAATTTTATCCCCGCGCAACATGCGTACACCTGAGATTTTCCTCGATGCAGAGTAAGGAGTAACTTTTCCTTTAAAAAAACCGCCAGATTATCTTTTAACTGCGACAGGCGGCTGCGGCTATCAGAGAAAATTAAAAAATCATCCATATACCTTATATAGCTAGGCGCGCCCATTTCATTTCTAACATACTGGTCTAGTTCATTTAAATATATATTCGCAAAAAGCTGGCTCGTCAGGTTACCGATCGGCATCCCCTGTTGGTTGCTTCCGGGTATCTGTTTGGCCGAATCAATAATCGTATCCAAAAGCCAGAGCAAATCGCCATCCTTAATTTTCTGCCTTAAAATATTTTTAAGCATGCCGTGGTTTACAGAAGGAAAATATTTTTCAATATCTCCATGAAAACAAAACTTATTCTTCATGATAAATCGCTGCGCCAAATTAATCGCCCGGTGCGTCCCTTTACCTTTACGGCAGGCGTAAGAATCAAAAATAAAATCATTTTCAAAAATCGGCTCAAGCAGCCGATAAACCGCGTGATGCACCACCCGGTCGGCAAAAGGCGCCGCGGATATCCTGCGCTCTTTAGGTTCATAAATGGTAAAACTGCGGTACTCCCCCGGCTGCCAGCGCTTGCCTAAAAGCTCTTGATGCAAGCGGCAAACCTCAGCTTCGAGATTAAACGAGAAATCCGCCGCCGCCAAAGTATACCTTTTGCCTCGGCCAGCCATTTGCGCCGCTAGGTAAAGATTTTCTTTTGAAGCTACTTTTTTGTAGAGTTCACTTATTTTATACATATTGCTTCCTTTTTTTCTTTCCCGTGCAACCCAGCGGTTCTGGCGGGCCGAATCCCGTAATTGTTGTTACGCGTAGCGTTCGTGTTGCCAGCGTTGTTACGATCAGAAACACGCAGGTTGGTCGAGTCATTGTTCCAATCGCCACCCCGGATACCCGCGAACAAACCCGGCGCGCTATTACGGCATTAAACCTTTGGTATCGCTAAATCTTCACCGCCAGCGGAAATTTAACTCTTCCCTGCGCGATAAGGCTTAACACCTGAACCTCTTGGGTTACACTCCATCGCTGAGGTCCGTAAACCCCAGCGTCCTGGAAAAACTTTCAAAGAACCGCGAATTTAAGCCATCCGCCGGCCATCCTGCCAATCTCCGTTGTGCGTTGGCAAAAAAAATCATAACAAGCCAGATTAACATATCTTAAATCCCTGGATAAACGCATCAGAAAACGCAGCAAATCCAACTTTAAATTAACCTTGATTAAAATGTCCCTCTTTTTCTGGGAAAAGTTTGCCTGAATCAACAGCTCTAACACATCCAATAAGGCGTTCTCTATCCGATCCGCAAGCAGGAACCTCTGATCCCGGGGAAATTTACTTATTTTTGGAATCATCCAAGCGGTGAATTTATAATGTTTTTCTAATATCGGGGTTATCTTTTCCATCTTTAATCCTTTCTACTCTATAAACACAAAACTGACATCAAAATTACAAAAGAACAAAGCCCTACCAAACCTATTCTGCGGTTCTGGCGGGCCGAATCCCGTAATTGTCGTAACGCGTAGCGTACGCGTCGCCAGCGTGGGCACGAGCAGAAACACGCAGGTTGGCCGAGACATAGTTCCAATCGCCACCCCGGACACCCTTACCTGAAGCAGCATCCGGCCAACCTGTAGCCGTACTTGATGCCGGCCAACTGGTTGTCCCATTACCATTATCCGGAACCTTTAACCAAGCACAGTTTATTAAATGCTCCCAGTTATTACCGGCTATATCCGTTACTCCATATACAGAGGCTCCGGTTTCTGCGCTTGAACGGGCAGGAGTCACGTCTCCAGAAAGATAATGCCCGACATTGCTGGGGCCGGTTGATGTATTATTGTAATTAGCGTAAAACTTACTAAAGCTGGCTCCATCAAAAGTATAAACGGTCGTTGATGGTGCCGCATCACCCCAAGGATATATCTTAGCCGTTGTCCCGCCGCCGCGGGCGGCTTTTTCAAACTCCATCTCCGTCAACGGCCTTAATGCCGCCCAGGATAAATACGCCCGAAGATCATCCCACATGGTCTGGTTCATCGCCCGGTTAGGCGAAGTTGCGCTATAGCGGCTGCCATAAGCTAAACCCGAATTGTAAATAACCGTATTACGATTTGCCGAGAGATTCGGGAATCGGCTGGTCGCATCCGCTGCCGAAAGCATATTTAAAAAATCCGCGTATTGGCCTTGAGAAACTTCGTATTTGCCAATATAAAAAGCATTGTAACCGTTGGGCCAGCCGATAGCGCAATCTAAAGGGCCGTTGTTGGTGCCTGTGCCCAGAGCGGTTACCGCGCCGCTAATCGTCGCCTGGCTGCCGGAGTTATAATTATTAAAAGTATTTGTGCCTAAGCCCGCGACGTTATAAATAAAATTACCGGTGGGAATATAAACCATCTCGATAGCGCAGACCTTTACTTTAATCGTTGCATTTCCGCTTATCCCGTTTCCGCCTGAGCCGTAATTCCATTTAACCACCTGATTTGCCCCGGTTGAAGCAAAAGCCCCCAGGCCATCGGATGTCGGTGTCAGCGTGCCTCCGGAAACAAGTTTAGCGTGGCTCCAGCCGGTTGATTCGCTGTTTGTCCCATCAACCCAGTATTTTACAAAAATCCAAATCTTATCGTAAAATGCTGCGGAATTCCCGTCGCTTCCGGAAAAGCTATTGTCTTGCGTCAGATCAAACTTAACCTCCACAGTACCGGCGCCTAAATTTTTATTTTGCAGCACCACCGCAGAGACGGCGACATTGTTAGCCGATGCCAAAGCCGCCCAGCAGAAGATTCCCGCTAAGGTTAAAATTATTTTCTTTTTCATCTTTCTACCTCCATTGAAAATTATCCACTTAAAAAACTGCCAACCCCCGCTCCGCCATCGCCCAGCCGTCGCCAGAACCACCGGCATACGCCGATGGCGCGCTAATCGTAATCGTCTTATCATCATTTGCATAAGCTGTGCCGGAATTATAAATATCGATACCTAAGCTTAACGGCCCGGATACGGAAAAATTACTAAACTGTAAACCGGATATAGTTAAGGTATCGGCAGCGCTAAAATTATTCAATACATCGATAGTTAAGATCTTGCCCGTAGCATCCAAACTTGCTGAGGCGGTCGAAACTTTTGCCGCCGCTGTACCGCCAATAACAAGATTTTGATAGGCCGCGATTAATCCACTGGCTTTTATCTTCACCTGGCCGGCAAATGCCGCGTTCCCTAAATTCCAGCTGTAGCTACCGGTGTTTGGCGCAGCCGCAGCAATTAAATTTGGATAAGTCAGCCCACCGTCTGTGGAATACTCTAATCGAACATGGGTTATCTTGGCGGAAGGAGCGGTCCAGGTAATTGTTTTTGTTTCCCAAGGATACCAGGCTTCGGCTCCATTCGGACTAGTAATCGTAATTGTAGGAGCGGAAATAGTAAAATTATTCGTGGTTGCCGAATATGCTCCGTCGCTGACCAGCTCGGCTTTTATCTTTACCGTGGTGGAAGAAACATCCGGCACCGTCCAGGAAAAAGAACCGCCAGAAGTTACAGCGGAAATTACATAAGGATAATTATCTGTGCCGCCATTTAAAGAATAAGACAATTTAACCACTTGGCCCGGTGCGCCTGTCCAAAGAATCGTCGAGCTATCGCTTGCCGTTAATGTGCCGGGAGTAGTCAGTGCAAGATTATTTATGTTAATTGCCGTAGTGTCCGCGGTAGTCGCCGGGTTGCCGGCTGTATCCGTAGCGGTAACAGAAATCGTTTTTACCCCGCTCATGCTGGAAGCAGAGATAGTGTAACTTGCCGTATATACTCCACTACTAGCGGTCATCGCTACAGTTGAGCCACCGCCGAGAGCAGAAAAATCACAGGTCGCTGAAGCAATATCAGAATTATTATTACCGCTGGCAGAATTATCCCAGCGGGCAGTAACGGTTTCACCGACAAGATAAGCCGTGCCGTTTGCCGGAGTAGTAGTTATGGAAACATGTGCATCCGTAACTACCGGTTTATTCGCATCAATTGTCAAAGTACTTCCGGTTGAAGCACCGGTATCCGAAGCATTGCCTGCGGCATCTGTAATTACAATCGCGGTCGCTTCAGGATTAGTAACATCCGTATCCCCTTCGGCAATAGTATAGGTATAGGTAAACGGATTGCTTCCGGAAGGAGTTAAAATTTTTCCGTTAAATGTCGCGTTTGAAGCGCTAAGCACTAATGCTGCGCCGGATAAATTCGTTGCCGTGTGAGTTGCCGTAGCCGTAATTGTAACCATATCGCTAATCTTAAGGAATCCCGTAGAAGGACTGAGGGCAACGCTTACCGCGGGTTTATAAGCATCAATAATTAAAGTACTTGCCGCAGAAGAAGCTGCGCTAGAAACATTCCCGGCTGAATCAGTCAAAGTAACTCCGGTGGCTGACGGATTAGTAATGTTCGCATCTCCGGCAGTAACCGTATAAGTTCCGGTAAATGGCCCGGCATTAGACGGCGCAGATAAAGTAATCGACCGGCCATTAAAGGTAATTGTCGAAGGAGTAAGTAATCCACTATTTGGCTCAGCACCGCTAGCATTAACAGTAATTGCTACGGTTTCGCCAAGCTTACGATACCCGGTAGAAGGATTAAGTGTCACCGACGAGATTATCGGAGCAACTGTATCATAAACAAAATTAGCTGTCGAATATACCGGTCCACCTAAAGGAAAAATTCCATCAAATGCCTGAGTGGTAATACTATAACTATAGCTTGTATTCGCCGTAAAAGACGACGGGCAAGGATAAGTCCAATTTGCGTATACATTAGAAGTACTCACATCCTGCCAGGAGCTCGCTGAGTCTACCCAGCCTGAACCATTCCAATATTTAGTAAGTGTTATATTTTTAATTAAAATTTTCACTGCGGAAAGAGTAGAAGCCGGAGAAGTTGCTGTTCCATTAATTGTAAAACTATCGTTAAAATAAGAGGTTGCTGTCGTTGACGGATTCGATATAGTAGTCATTGGGCCAATACCGGAAAGAGTTCCATCTGCTCCGGCAGAACCTGGATTTGCAGGATTTGTAGATGTCCCTAAAGCTCCTCCATCAACTGAAAAATCCATGTTAGAAATATTCCAATGGTTAACAGCGGCGGATATTCTGCCACCTGCGCCTCCACCTGAACCACCTTCCCAGCCGGCATTACCACCATTTCCTCCATTAGACAATATCGCACCATTAGCCCCAGTTACAGTATCAGCAATAAACCAAATACTACCGCCTGAACCTCCACCTGAACAATAGCTATTAGAGGTAGGGACAGCACCCGTACCACTATCTCCACTTGCAGATATTACACCACTAACATTAAGAGTATTAGTTATATTAAGTTTAATCGCTCCGCCACCATAACCACCATATTGCGCCATACCTTCTCCGCCGCCTCCGCCAGAAGAACCAAAATCAACTGGGGAAGTGGCATAATCTTCAGGAGCACCAGAACCATATTCTACTCCACCAACAAATTCGCCACCGCCAGCAGCACCACCAGCGCCACCATAGCCAGCGCCGCTGCCATATCGGCCTCCACTTCTTCCTCCTCCAACAAACCCAACCCTGCCATTTTGACCACGAGGAACGATTGACCAGGTACTACCAGTGCCTATACCTGCGCTAAGAGTTATTCCTAAAGGAATTGTAAGGTTTGCAAAAGTATGTTCGCCACTACTCCAAGTAGTTGTAGTTTTAGTAAGCGTAACAGTAGCCGGGCTTAAACTAGCTGCTCTATATATAGTTCCACCAACTCCACCTTGGCCGCCACTACCTGGCTCAGCGGTAATATCTCCAATATAACTATCCGTATAAGAAGGATTAAGACTTATTCTCCCGCCCGCACCACCACCACCGGCATAACGACTCGGATCAGAATTTGTACCGCCATTTCCGCCTTTTGCAGAAAAGACACCAGAACCATCCAATGTATTTACTGTTACCCATATGCTTCCTCCTGAACCGCCGCCAGAACCACGCCCGTTTGAAAAAACAATTCCATTTCCACCATTTGCAGATATTGTTCCATTATTAGTTAAAATACCGGTCGCATTTATTTTAATCGCGCCTCCACCTGAACCACCAGTAGCAGATGGCGCAGCACCACCACCAGAACCAATGTCTGTCGGAGCCATCCAAGTAGAAGATCCATAAGCAACCCCGCCACTTGCGGCATTAGCTCCTTGACCTCCTATTCCACCATATCCGGCTCCTCCGGCGGCAGTAGCATCGTAAACACATCCACCTAAACCACCTCCTACGGTGGCGGCAATATTACCGCCGCGGTTATCCCAACCAGCGTCAGAATCTCCTCCGGCTTCTCCTTTTCCATCAGCGCTGATTGCGGCTCCGGCGGCAACAAATAAATTTTTTACTGTTAAAGTAATCTGCCCCGGGCTTATTACTGTCCAAGATGCGTATGTACCTGACCCAAGAACAGAATAAACATCTACTGTTAATAAACCGGTACCTGAGTTATAGCCAGTAATCCGGCCTCGCATGTAATTAGTAGCATCATATTTAACAATAACTGTTTGGCCCACAGAAAGAGTTGCTAATCCTATTCCCACTGTAAAAGTTTTACCAGTACCAGCTGCTATTGCTTTAGAAGTCGTAGATGTAGTTAAAGTAGCGCCATCAGTTTTTCCTAATGAATCAACAGTAACTGTAACACCCGATGCGATATAAAGATTGGTAGCACTATAATCCTGGTCTGTTGTCCAAGTTGTATTTGAAACAATATTTGTCCCCAGCGCACCTTTAATATCTGCTACTCCATCAGCATTATTACCGAAAGAAGTCCACCCTGAGAAAGTAGTGCCATCGGCATATTTTATTCTTGCCCTCCAGTGATATTCTACAGGTGTTGTTGCATGGAATGCTAAACCCATATAAGTTACAGTGCCGGTAACTGCTGTATCCGTATAAGCTATTGCTGTTCCTTCGGTAATATTTGTTTCATCAAAAGGAACCGAGGCCAGCTTTACTTCCACTTGCGGAGTCAAGTTCTGCGCAGTCGCTGCACTCATTACCAATTTAAACACCGCATATTGATTAGTCGATGCGCTGCCGATGCCAATTCCCGTTGTGCCATCCGACTGATACTGCGCTAAGTGAATAATTGGAATATTATTAGCTGCTAAAGTTCCGGTGCTCGTTGTTCCGGCACCACCGGCAACACAACTGGCACCACCGGCGGTACCGCCAGTAACGACAGGAGCATTAGTTGGGCCGGCAACAGCATAATAACAAGCTATCCTTCCGCCTGAGCCGCCGCCGCCAGATTGCTCTTGGTCAGTCCCTGCGCCGCCATTTCCACCTTTTGCGGAAATAGTTCCGGCCCCACTAAAAGTAGAAGTATTAATCCAAATACTTCCGCCTGAACCTCCGCCGCCACCTTGCGAATCATAAGCTGCGCCATTGCCTCCGTCAGCAGAAATTGTTCCATTATTAGTCATAGTACCAGTTATATTTAATTTTATTGCTCCACCACCGGTTCCACCTGCCGCAAAATAAGATCCACCACCACCAGATCCTAAATCTGTAGGCTGGGTTACCTGTAAGCCATCACTATTATAAGCAGGACCACCACTTGCCCCACGACCCGATAAACCTCCAGCGCTAGCATGGCCTGCGCCTCCGCCACCATAATCATTCGGAGCAGAAAAACCACCACCTAATCCACCTCCATTACCAGGAGGTGAATTTGTGTTATGACTATTAGCTCCGGATGCCCCTGGTCCAATCGTAAGGGTTACCCCGGAGTTAATGGTTAAATTAGCAAAAGTATAAGTACCACAAGTCCAGGTAGTATTCTGAGTAAGAGTAATGTCTTCTAATGTCGAAGCCGGGTCTCGTTGAATAGTTCCACTTACTGCACCAGTTTTACCCCTTCCCGCGTTAACGGTAATCGAACCGGTGAAAGTATCAGAACTTGCTGGATCTAAACAAATCCTGCCACCACCGCCACCACCAGCTCCGAGGCGAGTATCAATAGTAGCGTCTACTTTTTCTCCATTACCACCATTAGCTGAGAATGATCCTGAACCTTTTAAGCTATCCGTAACAACCCAAATACTTCCCCCAGAACCACCACCGCCACCACCAGTCGGCGTACAAACTCCACCATTATCTCCATTAGCTGAAACAATACCATTATTAGTTAATATTCCAGTTACAACTAATTTAATCGCTCCTCCGCCTGCTCCACCTGGTTCCGTACTCGGCCGTTCTGACCCACCACCACCAGAACCTAAATCTGTAGGCGCAGTTGCCGAACCATAAATAGTAGTACTGCCATTAGCCGTAGTGTTTGTAGAATAGCCACTTCCTCCTGCTCCAGCATAACTTGCCCCACCACCACCATAACTTCCGTGGTTACCGGCTCCTGATCCTGCGCCAGCAGTAGCAGCAGAACTCCCACTTGTTCCTCCTGCATAACCTTTACCATTAGCGCTAATTACCGCTCCAGCATCTAACCATAAATTTCCTGTAGTTAAAGTAATATTCCCGGCGCCTCCGGTTTTTCCTAATGAATTAACAGCAAGTGTAATATTTGGTGCAACGTAAAGATTGGTATAAGTTGTATCTGCAATCAAAGTTGTGCCATTGGCAATAATACTTGTTCCCAACGCGCTTTGGATATCGGCTGCTGACTCCGCATTATCACCGTAAGAAATCCACGCAGAAACATTGCCCACGGCATCTTTTATCCTTGCCTGCCAATGGTAAGTATTTTGTGGCGAATTAAATTTTAAACCTAAATAAGTAACGCTACCGGTAACGGCATTCGTTCCATTATAACTTACGGCTGTTCCGGAAGTAATACTCGCATCCAGTCCATCAAAACCCGTCCCCACTGGTTTTACTTCCACCTGCGGAGTTAAGGTCGTCGCGCCGGCGCTACTACTCATTACAAATTTAAACACCGCGTACTGATTGGTTGATGCGCCACCGGTACTAATTAATGTTGTGCCATCATTTTGATACTGCGCTAATAAAATCGGAACACCTAAATTACTGCTACTTGTCCCGACGCCAGCAGCAGAACCGCCGGCACCACCAGTAACTGTCCGCGTAGTTGAATTTGTGCCCGTAGCATAATAACAAGCTATTCTTCCGCCGCCTCCACCACCAGGAATATAAGTAACGCCATATCCGTCACCTCCCAAGCGATCTCCTCCTTTTGCTTGGAATGCTCCGGTACCCGCTAAAACATTAGAGATAGTCCAAACACTTCCTCCGGCACCGCCACCAGCACCGTAAAATGAACGCCAGGTAGCACTAGCATTAGAACCTATCCCGCCATTAGCCGAAATAATTCCATTATTTGTTAAAATACCCGACACTACTAATTTTATGGCTCCGCCACCAGCACCGCCAACTCCCCAATCAGCGGCAGTATTTTGACCACCACCTCCTCCTCCAGAACCTAAAGTAACCGGACTAGTTGCACTTCCATAAGTTGGACTACCTCCAATAGACTGGCTAGCGCTACCACTACCACCATTACCACCTACACCTCCATGGCCGCCTCCACCACCACCATAAACATAGGTGTTTATTCCAGGAGCTGGGCCATAAGCAGCCTCATAAGGCGGGGTACCATAACCATCCCAACTTTTTCCACCTTTATATCCAGTAGCATCCGCATTAATCGACCCTCCGGAATTAACAGTAATATTTCCGGTGGTAATAATCGTCACTCCGGTTGCACCAGCTGCAGTTGTGCTTGAAGATGAACAAATAATTGTTCCACCACTATTTACAATTAAATTAGCTGCACCCAAGTCATGTGTCCCGGCGGCAAAGGTAACCGTGACCCCACTATTAATATTAACATTTGCATAACCCGACCAACTTGTAGAAGTGGCTTTTGTTCCAGTGGCAGCATCAAGATCAAGAGCCCAAGATAAATTTAATCCGGAAAATAGAAAAATCCAGCCCACGCTAATTGCTAGAATTATTTTACGGAATGTTTTAATCTGTCCACTCATTTTAATTCTCTCCAGAACTAGTGCTCACATAACCTGAAATTTTACCTTCACCTCTGGGAATAAATACCCCATAATTATCCGGATTAGATTTACTATAGCCACCGTCTGCCGTAATCACCGCATTCTTCCCGCTAAATCTACCGGCATCAAGGTAAATCGCGCCACCCTTGCCCGCTTTATTTTTATCACCGTTAGCTATGATTACTCCAGAGATACTAAAATCTCCACTGGTGCTCAATTTAATTATCCCGCCGGCATTATTATTCTTAGCTTCTGCATCCACCTTGGATCCCGGTTCCAGATTTATATTTTTAGCCGTTATATTTATTCCTTTATTTGGTAAATGCGCAAGAACTCCACCAGATTTAACCGAAAGATTACCAGTAATCATAATCGAATCTTGGCTATCTTGTATTAGCTTACCGCCTTTACGGATAATTATCTCTCCACTTCCTAAATTTACACCCGCTTTTAATATCACTGTTGTCGTCACGTTGCCCGTTCCATCACCAATGCTCAAAGAACGAAAAGATATCGGCTTATCCGCTACAATTGTCGCATTGGCGGCGATTCTTATGTCACTTGCTAAACTTGGAACTTTTCCTCCCGCCCAAGCAGAAGCATTATTCCACTTGCCATTACCTGTGCTAAGATAATCACTTGTCTCTTCGGTTGTCGCTACTTTAAACGATTTATCAGAAACATCAAAAACTGCCGAATCAAAAGCATCCACCACTTTAATTATCCCCTTTTGCGTTTCCGCAACCGCAACACTCCAAAGATATTCACCGCGATTAGGAATATTTTCTGCAATGGCGGTATAATTTTTATCACCATCAGCAGAAAAATAAATGTTCATCGGATAACTGGCTTCATAATCCTGCGCCGACCAAGTAATATCCCTCTGGCCTCCTTGAGCAACAACTTCTCCACCATTAGGAGCAATGACATTAATGCTTCCCGGCCGGTAATCTAAGGATACTAACGACAAACCGCTGCTTGTCTGGGCGATGCTCTCCCCGGATAAATCCACGCGCACCTTTAAATTTGTGCCCACCGCAAAATCTTTTTTGGAAGCATAATAAAATTTCTCTTTTTCACATCCGCTCTTAAAAGTTTTTCCTTTATCCGCTGATATTCCAATATTTAAATTTGCCTTATCCGCAGAGCCGCTGCGCCAATCCGGGACAATAATCTTCACCGGTTCGCTCGAGCCAATCTCCTGCGATAAATAATAACCGCTCTTAGCATCATCTTTAAGCACTACGCCAGAAGCAGCTGAAAGAGTCGTATCCTCAAAAACAGGCAAAGAAACTATCTCTTCCTTACCCAAGCCCTCTAATATAGGTAAGGCCTCCGCAGACTTACGTACCCGTAGTGTACCAAAATTCATTATATTCTTTCCACCGCCATCCCCTCCGGAACGTAAACTTAAGTATCCTGCCTTGACCTTAGGGTCAAGTTGATAGGTTGCGCTAGCCTGTAATTCTTTACCCTCAACATCAAAACGCTCAAAGATAATTTTACCGGCTAAAACGTTCAGGCGGTAATTATATGTTTCTCCGGAAGTTTGTGGCTTAGTTAGCGCATCGTTGATTTTCACAACGCCATCCACGGCAATACAATGCTCCGCGCCTTTATACGCTGATGAATAGGTTAACCAAAGAGGAGTATCGTAAGAATCATCAGTTTTGTTGCGTATGTTTAAACTGTTTTCATGCCCGCTTTCCACAAAACAAGAATATTCAATTATCCCTTCTTTGAATTTAAAATCTTTACTGATGATCTCTGCGGCATCTAATTTCATTTTGCCTAAGTTAATTGCTGCACTTCCTTTCGGCTCAATATGTACTACCCATTTATTTTTATCCAATGTGCTGCTATTAAAATCCTCAAAGAAATCAAATGTTTTATTGGGGTTGGATGAATCTTCGGCATCAGCATTGCCATAATACAAATAAACAGTTACGCCTTCTTTAGGAATTTGAGGAATCTTTACCCAAAAAACAGCTGTACGGCTGCCGGAAGTTCCTTCTACGCTTTCCAGATAATAAGATAAGGGGGTCTCGGCATCCGCGGCTGTAAAACGAATGTCTTTAAAATCCGCCAGGGTCTTACCGGAACAATTTAAATCAACATTTTTAACTAGCTCGCTTTCGCCCATACTTAATTTTATCTGATAGTTGTACAAAATCTCATCACCAGAATTTTTAATAAATACAGACTTGCGATATTTAAATCCGCTCAAGGCCGGTTCACCAAAAGTTCCGATTACTCCCGCAGTATCCGTATAGGCAATTTTGACGGAATAAAGTTTTGCATCGTCACTTAATGTTTGCGCCCTCCAACGTAAACGGTCGCCACTGATAAATCCGCTTTTTAAGGGCACGCCATTTACAACCGGATAATAATGTAAGCCATTATCCGCGCTTACTTCCATGGCCACTTTATCGGTTGCTTCATAATTTGTAGAAATAGTTTTTATCTGGCCTTGCGTGGCGACAAATCCGGGCAAGCTATACTCTGCGTTTACTAATTTCGGCAGGGCATTATCCCCTGATCCTCCTTCATACCACGACAAAGGCGATTTAATCTGCGCGACTTCCGCTTGACTGGGCACTAACCCCACAAATAGAAACACCAACATTAAAATAAGCAAAATAAAGGGGACGTCCTGAAAAGGGACACCCTTGTTTTTCTTTAGCTTTTTTATTTTATCGGTCTTTTCCATATTCACCTTCATTTTTATACATTATCTTGCCAAACCCTATTGAAACTATACTATATTATATTAAAAAAAACCACCGTAAAACTACTCGATTTCATTGCACTTTTTACTCATTCTTAAATACAGATTGGACATTTCTAATTGGACATTTCCAATCTCAAACATCGACGATTTTCTTCTCCAAAGCATATTTTATCAAGTCGCTTGTCTTATGTAAATTAAGTTTCTTTAATATACTGTTTTTATGGTTTTCTACTGTCCTGCGGCTGATAAACAAAATCTCAGCAATCTCCTTGGCGGTTTTACCTTCCACCACTAAACGCAAACAGTCACTTTCGCGCTCATTTAAGATTGCCGCAGCAGCAATTTTCTTCTTCGGTTCTTTCACAGAATCCGCTAAATATTCTGAAATGGCTTCCCCCAGATAAACCTTACCTGCGCCTACCCGGTTTAAAGCTAAAATTAATTCTTCCGCCACATTATCTTTATTCAAATAACCGCTTACCCCCTGGCGCAAAGCCTTTAATACATAAGCTCCCAATTTATGTACCGAAATAATAATAATTTTTGTCTGCGGAGAAACACGCTTCACCCGCGAGATTATGTCCAAGCCGCCAATCTTAGGCATGGAAATGTCCAGAAGTAAAATATCGGGTTTAAATTCTTCTACGCACTCCAAGGCCTCATCTCCATTCTGCGCCTCCGCGCAAACTTCATATTCGGCATGCGGGGCAAGCACACTTTTAATTCCCGCGCGAATAATATCATGATCATCCACGATTACAATTCTAGTTGCCATATTTAAATCGGTAATGCTACCATTATGTTTGTGCCTTTACCTACGCTTGAATTTATCTGCATCCGGCCGTCAAGCAGCTCCACCCTTTCCTGTAAACCTAAAAGTCCCAATCTTAATTTATCTTCTCGGCGGCGAAAAGGATGTTTAATCACGGCATTATAATCAAAACCCGCTCCATCATCGGCGTAAAATAATTCTGCACTGCCGGATTTCTGAACTAATTTTAATTCTACATGTTTGGCGCCGGAATGCTTGGCCATATTGGTTAAAAGTTCTTGAGTGATCCGGTAAAAAAGTAAGCTGTATTCAGCAGAAAGTTCAAAAAACGCTCCGGGTTTCTGATAGTTATAATCCATGCCGGTAAGATGTTTATACTCTAAAAGTAAAGCCTCTAAACTTTCTACTAAGCCCACTTCATCTAAATCCGGCGGCCGTAAAAGAAAAGCGATATTATGGCTTTTTTCAATTAATCCGGTAATAATTTCTTTACACTGATTAATCCTGTCCTGTACCTCTTGAGGCAAATTTGTTAAACCCTGCTGGATAACTCCTAAATAAATTTTTAAAGCGCTTAAATCCTGCCCCATCTCGTCATGCACGGCATTCGATAAACGCTTACGTTCATCTTCTTCAATATTAATCATCCGGTTAAACATATCCTGCCGGTAAAGCCGCTCTTTAATTCTGCGCCGATAAACCGCCAGGGCAATTAAGCTTCCTAAAATTAATGCCATCACCAAACTGATTCTTAAGAATAAAATCGCCCGCTCTTTTTCCTCTCTCGCTAAAACCATCTGGCGGCCTGCTTCCGCTAAAATAGATTTACCCATAGAATTATCAAGAAATTCATCGATCTTATAAATACGATTCTCAAAGTTCATCAACAGGCCATTGACCGTTTCAGAAACTTTTCCGGATTCTTCCTGATCAACCAACTGAATAATTTTTTTTCCTAAACTAAACAGCTCCTTAAAAGCTAGGCTCGCTTGACTGGCCCATTCTTTTTGTACGTTTAAATATGCATTTTGACGATAAAGTTGCAATTGCTGTTCAAAACCTTCTCCCGCGGAAATAATTTTATTGGCGCCTACAGACATCGACACTGCGCCTAAATATCGCGCGCTCCGCCAATAAACATAGTTGCGGATACCCATGGCATAATTAGCATTTTTTATGCGCATCTCCAGAACCGCGGATTCCAAACTTAAATTATTTTTACTTAAATCTTCAATCTTACGGGTCAACCCCTGAATCTGAGAAATTCCCCCTAACCCGATAAGCAAGGTAAGGGAAATTAAAAAAATAAAAGCTAAAAGCAATTTCTTCTCTTTAAAATTAAACGTTCTCTCCGATTTTACCAATTTACTCCTTCCACCGAAACTGTTTCCAGCCTAATCGGGAAACGGGGGTAACTCTCCCTATGTCCCGATTAAGTCGGAAACTGTTTCCCGCTTCTATTTACCCCCCAAGCTCCTTAATCCGCATGAGTGCCTGAGCCGTCCAAGGGTCATCCGGGTCGCCGTGCAATGCCCGCTTCTTCCAATACTCTCGTGCCTTAATATAGTCTTTACGGTCTTCATTAAATAATGCTAAATTTGAATAAGCCGGGCTGAAATTCGGGTCAACCGCAATTGCCTTAAGATACATTGCCTCCGCCTTCTCTAATTTAGACTCCTGCTCATAAATTATCCCCAAACTATTATAGGCGGCGGCATATTTTTTATCTAACTCCGTCGCCTTAATAAAATTACGGATTGCCTCATTCGAATCGGAATCTGCCTGAGCCCACAATCCTTTTCGATAATAATCTTTAGCAGTTTCTTTCGGCGGCTCGGCAACCGGGGCCTTCGGTGTTTTTTCCGCTACCGTTTGAGCAGTCGATTCAACCTCTTGTTTCTTTAATGCTTTTTCCTGTTCAGGATTTTCTTCGGGTATCACAATCGCGCCAATTAAAATACTATCGATTTTTTTATCTCGGGACACTTTAGCTTGTAAATTTTCCGGCAAGTGCTCCAAAGGAACAATATTGGTAATTTCATCTCCGCGCAAACTCGCATCTCCTGTAATTAAATGCGGAGTGAGGAAAATGATTACTTCCGTCTTGCTTTTATCGTGCGTACGTTGAGAAAAAAATGCGCCTAAGAATGGAATCTTCGCTAATATCGGTACGCCGATAATTGTATCTATATCTTCAGTCTTAATCATTCCGGCAATCATAATCATTGTCCCGTTTTTAACTTTTACCACGGTTTCAGACTGCGAGGTCTGCACAATCGGAATCCGGCTGCCCAAAGCAGTAGTGATTGTTTCTTTAACGGAACTGACTTCCGGTTTAATTTTCATGGTGATAAAACCATCCGCGCCAATCTTAGGAACAATCTTTAATTTTACACCCACATCAATAAACTCAACGCTCTCGGAAGTTACCGTGGTTGAAGTAGCCTGGCTTTGCGTCTGGGTGATATAAGCCTCCCGTACGCCAACCATCACGCTACCCTCTTCATTATTGACGATCGCAATCCTAGGCTGAGAAACAATATTTGTCTTGCCATAAGTATTTAAAAATTGTATCACTCCCGTAAATTGATCGGCGGCCAGAGTCCCGACTGAAACCTGTTGATAGGCGGCGGTAAGCGCCGCGGGATAATACCCGGAGATCGCTAATCCACTCACCACTGCTTTATCAAAAACTTTATTCCAGTCAATGCCTCTTTCAAATTTATCGCCTAGAGTCAATTCCACAATGTCCGCTTCCACGTAAACCTGGCGTGAATTTTCATCTAACTCCCGGACAAGCATATTCATTTTTTGCATTTTTTCCGGTAAATCCGTAATAATCGCTTTTCCGCTGCGCTCATCGATAATTACCTCGCCGGTTCCCGGGGTAATCGCTGCGCTAAGCTGCGCTTTAGCATCCGCGGCCTTAATATAATTTAAATCATAAATCGTCGTGGTTAACGGCCGGTCTAACTCTTTAATCGTTTTATTTAATAGCTCCAGCTTTTCCGGGATATCGATTAAAATTATTGTGCCACTAGCTTCATCAACCACGATTTTTCCTACATCGGATTTTAACTGGCCTAAAGCTGTAAAAATTACCGAGGGTTTAGCATAATTTAACTTCACGGTCTGAATTTTTCTATGATCCACGTAATCCCGCCCATAAATTTTCCGATACTCCGCTTCGCTCATCACATAATAAACATTATCTTTACGATTTAAAGCTAAGCTTTGGGTTAGAAGAATAATGTCCAATACATCATTAAAAGCAACGTTACTTAAATATACCGTAATCCTGCCGGTAACTTCTTTGCTTGGAACAATCGTTTTACCGGTCTTTAAGGAAACAATTCGTAATAATTCTACGATATCAACATTCTTTAAATCTAGGGAAATCTTATCATTAGCCGATTCTGGCAGCCCCGGTTGATTTTCCTGCGCGGAATCGGTTTTCGCTCCCAGCGGGCTGATTAAAAATACTAAAATTAAAATACAACTGTAAAGAAATTTTATATTATTTAGTTTCATCTCTTACCTCGCGGCCGATATTACTGGCTCCGGTTATAATCGTCGGGGTGATAAATATAACAATTTCTGTTCTTTTGTTTTCTTTTGTTTTAGTGCCGAACAAATGCCCTAAGACCGGCATGCGCGATAATTTCGGCCACCCGCTGGTATTATCCGTATCTTCTTGTTTAAACAAACCGGCAATAATTAAAGTGCGGCCATTTTTAATTTTAACTACCGTTTCAGATTGAGAAGTCTGCACAATCGGAACCACTGTGCCGGCAGTAGTCGTTAAAGTCTCTTTTACCGAGCTGATTTCCGGTTTAATTTTCATGGTAATAAAGCCATCGGCACCGATTGTCGGTACGACCACCAGTTTTAAACCAACATCGATAAACTGCACGCTTTCCGCCGTAATCGTCGTTGACTCGCCCTGGCTCTGGCTGGAGGTAACATATGCTTCCCGGGTGCCCACCAAAATTTTCGCTTCCTCTTTATTTACCGCTACAATTCTTGGGCGGGTAAGCACCTTAGACTTTCCGTATTCATCTAACATCGTCATCACGATATTATAACCATTGTCAGCAACTGTCCCTACGCTGATTTTCCCGTAACTGGAAAGCGCCGGGGTTATCGGAAACTTCCCCACAAAATCTAAATTATCCATATTCACCGATTTAAAAATTTTATCCCAATCAATGCCGCTTTGAAATTTATCATCAATCGTAACTTCTAAAATCTCACCGGTAATTAACACTTGCCGGCTTTGCTCATCAAACTCCTCCATTAATCTTTTAATCCGCACCAAACGTTGAGGTAAATCATAAACCACAACCTTGGAACTACGCTCGTCTAAAATAATCTGGCCGACTCCCGGCGTAATCAGGTCATCTAAAAATTTTTTTATATCCGCAAACCGGGCGTAATTAACATCAAAAACTACCGTTTCTAAAGGCTGGTCTAATTCTTTAATCGCCTCGGCAACCACCGATACCGACTGCGTGGTATCGATAACAATAATTGTTCCGGTTGAGTCATCAGAGATTATTTTACCGATATCCGATTTTAAAGAATTAATAACATTTAAGACATTGGCCGGCTTAGCATAAGCTAACTTAAAAGTGCGTGTTTCTTTTTGCTCGGAATATTTTTTCCCGTACAGTTTCTCATATTCAGCGGCGGTCATTACTTTAACGACATTACCCTTGCGTTCATAAGCTAAATTCTGCATAGTTACAATTACATCTAAAGCATCATTAAAACTTAAATTATCAATTAATACGGTAACCCGGCCCCTAATCTCCGGCGAAGTAACAATCGTAATACCGCTTTTCACGGAAAGCACTTTAAAAAGCTCATTAATATCCACCCCTTTAAGATCCAGAGAAATTTTATCACTCGTTTTGGCATTTTGGGAATTTCCGGCCTCCACCAGCGAGGCTTCCTGCGCAGACTCTGCCTGCTGCGAATCTTGCGCAAAAATTGGTTTTGCCGTAAGCAACATAATTAATACCCCCAGAAAAAAATACCCGGACCGTTTCATCTTAGTTCGTATTCCTGAGTACCCGAACCTAAGTTAACTTCTAAAATCGCGGAATTGCGCGAAATATCCTTAACCTTAAACTGCTCATTAAAAGACTCCCCCTTCTTTAAGGTATAGGTCCGTGAATCTTTGGCGTTCTCAACCATTACTTCCGGATTTTGTGACCAAATAATCCCCACGAGCTTAAAATCTTTAAGCCCTTCCAAAATATCGGCACTTTCCTTCGCCGTAAGATTACCTACCTTAAGACTAGCCGGAAGAAAAAAATTCCTCCTTAAGCTTTCTCCCCCGATATTCTTACGCACTAACCCTTGAGCCTGGCCAACAGAGATAAATTTTGCTACTGCCGCTGAATCCGCGGGAGTAAAATATGCCGCATTGGATTTAGAGACTGTCGCACCGCTAAATAGAGTAAAAATAAAAATTAAAGTTAAAACAATGCCCAAACCGATTAAGCCTGTATTTATTTTAGCGAGGTTAAAATGTAAATCTTTAAAAAAGCTCTTTATAGTGGCTAAATCAAATTTTAACTCCAGCGGATGGCCTGCCGCTTGGCCAAACGGTTTTTTGGACGCCGGAAGATTAGAACCCGCCCTGCGGGGTTCTTTCGAACCTTCAATAATTTTAAGTAACCTTTCATCCGAACTCTGCTTATCCATAATTAGACCACATTCCTGGCGATTAAATCCCGGATCAGCGCGCCATCAACCACTGTTTTATCGCTCGTAACTAAGTTCCTCAAAGCATTGTGGCAAATTAAATTAATCCGGCGGGGATAGCCCTGGCTGTAACGCTGGATTTCGCTAACTGCTTCATCTGTAAAGAGTTTTAACTCTGCATTAAAGCCGGATTGGTGCAAACGAAAATTAATCAAATCTTTTGTCTCCGGTTCATCTAAGGGATTAATCACGTATTTAAGTACGATCCGGTCAAAGAAATTTTTAATTTCTTTGATTTTTGGTAAAAGCTCCATCTGTGAAAAAAGCACTAGCTGCAGCAGCTTATAATCATTGGTTTCATAATTTAATAAAACTCTTAAGACCTCTAACGATTCCTCGTTTAATTTTTGCGCCTCATCGACGACCAAAACTACAGTTTTGTTTTCCTCTACGCCTTTCTGATAAAGATGTTTTTTAATTACTTCTTTATAATCTAAAATGCTGGGAGTGCCGGCAAGCTGGTCCTGGAGATTAAACGTGCGCACTAATGACTCTAAAAATAGCGCCTCACTTTGCGCCGTAGGGTCTAAAATCATATAGAATAATATATCCGCCCGTTCTTTAAGCATCTGAAAAAGCTTGCGCGATAGAGTAGTTTTACCCACCCCGACATCCCCCAAGATAACGCTTAAGCCCCGGCGCAGGCGAATCTCGACCAATAAGCGGATTAACGCCGCCTTATGTTCATTAGACTCAAAGAAAAACTCCGGGTCCGGGCTATTGGAAAAAGGCTCTTTAATTAACCCTAAGGTGGCAAAATAGCTCATTTAACCCTTTCTTAGCAAATCACAGATTAATTTTAAGGAATATCCCTGGCTTTTAAGGTTAGTCACCTTCTTCAAACAGGCGCTCACCTGACGGCTGTCATAAAGCCGGTTGTTGGCGTTCCTCTTCTTAACCTTAAGCAGGCCCAGATTCGTATAATAATTAACTGTTTGATAGGAAATGCCGTAAATTTTACTAATTTCAGTCGGTGAGATTAATGATTTGGCCATAATTGATTCCTCCGTTGCGGTATAATTTTATAAGGCATATAGTAGTTATAGTAACTACTATCATTCTAAATCAAATGGTATAATAAACTATACTTTTTGTCAAGTACTATTTTTGTTTTTTTAGGTATTTTCCCGACGAGAACACAAAAATCGGCGGGTTTCAAATAATGCTTTAATCCGCGATAGCCGGCTTGTCATATCTTAAGCATTTGCAACAACTTTTGCTCCTGCCATAATCTCGAAACAGTTTCCCAACTAATCAGGAAACAGTTTCTGCCTTAACTCGGAAACAGTTTCGAAGCTAATCGGGAAATGGGGATAAGGATAAATTGAGAGATATCCCTCTAATCAGTGAATTTAAATTTTTTTAAGCAAAGAGGATAGGAAAGCGGATTCTGCCCGAAGCAGGCAGAGATTGTGTTCTAAGATCTGGGAGTGCGGAAGCGAATCTTTTAAGCCCTTGGAATTTAGCAGTTCCACGATGCTCAAGGATATCTTTTTTAAAATGCTTAAACGGGCAGTTAACCTGCGGCGGGCTAAATTTGCGGGTAGATAACTTAAAAAATAAAGGCTTAAATCTAAAGTAAATTGCGGACGCTTAAAGTTAAGCAGATTCTTACTTAAAAGCATCTGAAAACGCTCTTTACCTTTTAAGGTCAGGCAATAAACAAAACGCTCCGGCCGCCGGCCTAATTTATTTGCCTGCTTAGTCAGGAAACCTTTTTTTTCTAAAATTTTTAAAGGATAATAAATCGATTTTAATTCCACCCCGGCAAAAAGCGAGAGTATTTCGCGGATTTTAATCTTAATTTCATAGCCGTGTTTCGGAGCTTGGCGGAGGAGGCCTAATAACAGAAGTTCCTGCTCAATCATGCGGTAACACCCATGGACCTGAATTTTGCATACCTTAACTTCAATAATTTATCTTTATCTAAAACCTCCAACTCTTTGAGGTTCCTTAAAATTGATTCCTTAACGCTTTGGCCGATCTTTTGCGCATCCCGATGCGCTCCTCCTAATGGTTCAGAGATTACTTCATCAATTAAGCCCATCTTTAAAAGATCCGGGCCGGTAAGTTTTAGAACTTCGGCTGCCTGAGGAGCCTTTGCCCCATCCTTCCAAAGAATTGCTGCGCACCCTTCCGGAGAAATAACCGAATAATAGGAGTTTTCTAATACCGCGATGCGATCGACCACGCCTACCCCCAGAGCCCCTCCAGAACCGCCTTCTCCGATAACCACCGCTACTATCGGTACAGTAAAACTCATCATCTCCCTTAAATTAAGCGCAATTGCATGCGATTGCCCGCGTTCTTCAGCCCCGATACCCGGATATGCCCCGGGCGTATCAATAAAAACTACCACCGGTAAATTAAACTCCTGCGCCATTTGCATTACCCTTAAAGCCTTACGGTAACCTTCCGGATGCGCGCAGCCAAAATTACGTTTTAAATTTTCCTTGGTATCCCGGCCTTTTTGATGTCCGATGACCATCAGTTTCTTTTTATCCAGTTTAGCCAAACCGCAGATCATCGCTTTATCATCACTAAAAAGCCGGTCACCATGCAGCTCCACAAAATCCGTCATCATCATGCTAATATAATCCAAAGTATATGGCCGCAGGGGATGGCGGGCAAGCTGCACTTTTTGCCAAGCCGAGAGATTAATATAGGTATCTTTCTTTAAACGTTCCAACTTGTCATCAAGCTTCTTAACCTCAGAAGTTAAATCAATCTTTTTCTCAAGCATAAAAGATTTAAGCTCTTGAATTTTTTTCTCTAATTCCACAATCGGTTTTTCAAAATCTAGTCCGGCCATAAGTATTATTCGATTACGGTAACTTCTGTGCCTACAGGCACAATACTATACAACTCTTCAACATCAGCATTGCCTAAACGTACACATCCCTGGGTTACTTGTTTACCGAGTTCTTTTGGCTCGGTAGTTCCATGAATACCGTAACCGGCCAAATCAAAACCCATCCAACGCGTGCCCAGCACATTATCGGCGCTTTCCGGCGGCACCACCGCTCCGGCCTTAAACCAGGTAGGGTTAGGAAGCTTATTTACAATTTTAAACGTACCCACGGGAGTGCAATTGTTTTTCCCAGTAGAAACGATATAGCTTTTAACAATTTCTTCATTATCTTTTAACAATAATATATTTTGAGATTTATCCACCAAAATATTAAAGGGGACATTCCAAACTTTAATTTTACGGCCGGGAATTATAAGCGCATCATTAATATTGTTGCTTTTCATAATCAACTCCGTGGTCGTTTTGTGTTCACGGGCGATCTTGTTTAAGGTATCCCCCGGGCGAATTTGATAAATTATACTTTTAGGCGTAAGCACAGGTGAGAATAGTAATTTAATATTCAGATCTTCCGTTTTTTTCTGCCAATCCATCACTTCCGGTAATCCAGGAAAATCATTTACCAGTTTCTGGTATAATAACTTAGCCTCCAACAAGCTACCTTTGGCCTCCAGCGTACGCGCCTGGACAGACAAAGAGCGCGCTGATGAATGGCTGGAAATTCCAACCGCCTTATTTATTCTTTTGCTGCTTAAAAAAACAATAACGCTTCCAATAGCAACCACCGCTATAACTATAATTATAATTTTTTTATTCACTTAAAACCCCCTCTTTGTTTTAACTGTTTCCGGATACTAAAGCAATCGCAATACCTAACAACAGCCCCATAATTACTTCCACCGGAGTGTGGCCGATAAGCTCGCGTAAACGTATCTGTTGAATTTTGCCCCGCCAATAAATATCCTCCATAATTGTGTTTAAAATTCCCGCCTGTTTTCCCGTAGAACGGCGTACTCCCTGGGCATCAAACATAACGACAATCGCAAAAGCAAATGCCAGAGCAAAATAAACACTATCGAACCCGCATTCCAAACCAATACTTGTCCCTAAACATGCCGCACCCGCAGCATGCGCGGAAGGCATCCCCCCGCTTCCGATAAATAAACGGAAATCAAATTTCTTCATCCGAAATACTCCGATAACCACCTTAATCGTCTGGGCAATTAACCAGGCAGAAATAGTCGTCATCAAAATCTTATTTCGATATATCTCTACAAAAAAATCTCGCATTATTCTTTAGTTTTTGCCGGAACAACCTCAATCTTAATCTTCTCTAAGGTTGAGCGACCATCCCTGATCAGATACCCCTGGTTTCCTTCTATGGCTAAACTAGCAACCTTGGGCCTCTTTTTTCTTAATTCCCGGATTGCCTTTTTTAACTCAACCACCGAACTCAATTTTGATTTAAACTGTTCGTTTTCTATATAGCTACGTTTATGGCTATCAATCAGCGCCCTATTTTCCGCTTTTAATATAGCAAATTTAGCGTTTATATCTTCAAATTCAGTCTGGGTTTTGGAGTTATCCCGGAAAAGGCGCGTCATTCTGGCTTTACTTGCCTTAGAATAAGCCCTAAGCTTTACGTTCTTGGCCGCTAACTGCGCATTAAGCTCTTTCTCTTTCCCCAACTCTTGCAATAAGTTTTGTTTCTCTTGTGTCAGCACGGCAACGTCATTTTGGGCCGAAATCAGGCTGTCTTGAAGCCTGAATCTTGCCTTTAATTCACTCACGTATCTAACCATGCTGAAAATAGCAATACCGCATAACAAAATCAGCGCTAGATTCTTAACCGCCGCCTTATTCATAGACTTATATTATATAATCCTACACCTAAAAAGCAAGTCATTTTCGATAATAGTAATACCTGATTATTAAGAAAATGCTATAATATGCGCATGCTTTTCCAGAGTAAAACCCCAATAGGAATTTTGATATTTGCCTTATTTACACTGGCATATTTTCTGTCGGCAAAGGGAAATACCGAAATAACCGACACCTACTTTTCCATCCAAACCGCAAAAGCAGTTATCACCAACAATTCACTATCTGCTCAAGGCTGCCGGCCGGGGCACTGCTTCAAATCGCAAAAAGATGGTAAATATTACTCCCGAAGCGGGTTAGGGTTAGCCTTTTTATTTATTCCGTATGTTCTCGCGGGTAAGATAATCGCACTGTCCACCGGCCTTCCGGAAACTCGCTTGATTGACTTTTTTGTCTCTTTTTACAATATATTTTTTGGCGCGGGGGCCTGCGTCATCACCTTCTATATTGCCAAATTTTTCAAAAACTCCGACCGGGCATCTTTAAGCCTGGCCTTATTGCTAGGATTCGCCACTTTCTGCTGGCGCTACAGTATCTGGGATTTTTCTGAAACTACCCAAATGTTCTTTTTACTTCTTTCTATTTATTTAGTTTTTAAAAATACGCCGGGCAGCTTAATTCTCGGTGGATCAACATTTTGTTGCCTTTTCCTGCTCAAGATCCTCTATCTTGCCTGCCTGCCTATTTTTATTTTGTATATTTTTGCCAGAAATAAAACCGGTATTAAAAATGCCTTAACGCGAATTGCCGCGTTTTTATTTATGGTGCTGCTTGGGTTTTGCTTTATTCTCATATTTAACCATCTAAGATTTGGCAAGATTTTTGAATTTGGATACGGCCTAGAAGCAAATAAATTTTATTTATCCGGCATTTTACAGCATACCGGAAAATTATTGTTTTGGCTGGACAAAGGTATGTTTATTTATAATCCTTTGTTTATTCTAGGCATCTTAGGTTATTACAAATTATTTAAATCCTTCCCCAAAGAAGCTGTTTTTTTGTTATCGATGATTACCTTTAATCTTCTTCTCACGAGTACCTGGTATGGCTGGCATGGTAACTGGTCTTGGGGGCCGAGATACTTGGTTCCCACTGCCGGGTTATGGCTAATACCAATTTTTGTTTTTTTTCACAAAAAAGGAATAATCCGGGTTTTATTAATTTTTCTTGTTTGTGTTTCTGTTTTAATTCAACTGCTTAGTGTCCTGCAGGGAAATCTCGAATATCTGGCTATCTGCAATACTAATAATCAGGAAGGATTACGCAAAGGCATGCCCGCGCAAATTGTCGGTTCGCTGATAATTTTAAAACATAAAATTATCAAAAAAGACAACCTTTACCTCCTTTCAGAATTTGGAGTAAATTCTAATTCAAAAGTAGATACTACCGAATTTGGCTATAAAAAGGGGTTAGATTTTTGGTACCTTAAAAATTAAGCTTAATAAATATTTTCTCAAAAAGTGGCCTTTCTGATTTAAAAATGGAAAGGCCGTTTTTTTTAGTTAGGTTTTCTACCTGCGTACGTCTATTGTCCCAGGAGGGGAAAATATGGTCTCTAAAATTTACAGCTTTGGCCTTCTGGGCCTGGATGCCTATCCGGTAGAAATAGAAATTGATGTTGCCCCTGGCCTTCCAGCAGTAAACCTGGTTGGCTTAGCGGATGTAGCAATCAAGGAAAGTAAAGAAAGAGTGCGCTCAGCAATTAAAAATTCGGGATTTCAGTGGCCGGCCCAAAGAATAACGGTGAGCCTATCCCCCTCTGATCTCAAAAAAGAAGGTGCCGGTTTTGACCTGGCTATTGCTCTGGGCATTTTGGCGGCAACCGGACAAATTAACAAAGATCCTCTTAAAAATTACTCATTTCTGGGCGAGTTATCCCTGGATGGACAGCTGCGGCCGGTATTTGGTATTTTAACGATAAGCTTGACCCTCGCTAAATTACCGATAAAAAATATTATTCTCCCGGAAGAAAACGCCAAAGAGGCAGCAATTGTACCGGAAATATCCGTTTGGCCGCTAAAAAGTTTAAAAGAAGTGGTGCAATTTTTAACTGACCCCGGTTCTCGGCAGCCGCTCAAATTAGAAATAAGTCAAATCCTCAAAAATAACGCAAATTACACTTTAGATTTTTCCGAAGTCAAAGGGCAGTATTTTGCCAAAAGGGCTTTGGAAGTAGCGGTATCCGGAGGACATAATATTCTGATGATCGGCCCTCCGGGAAGCGGAAAAACCATGCTCGCTAAAAGAATTCCCACGATCATGCCCAATCTTTCCTTGGCGGAGACCCTGGAGATAACCAGAATCCACTCCGTAGCCGGTAGATTGTTGAACAAGGATGGTTTTATGGGAACCCGGCCTTTTCGTTCGCCGCATCATAGTATCTCAGATGTCGCTTTAATCGGCGGAGGCAGCATGCCTAAACCCGGAGAGATTAGCCTGGCCCATTATGGAGTTTTGTTTCTGGATGAATTACCGGAGTTTAACCGCAATGCCCTGGAAGCATTGCGGCAACCATTAGAAGATAATCTAATTTGCATCAACCGCGTGAAAAAAACATTAATTTTTCCGGCTTGTTTTATTCTCGCGGCGGCGCTTAATCCCTGTCCTTGCGGGAACTATTTTAGCCCGCAAAAAACCTGCCACTGTAACCCGGCAAAGATTAGGAATTATTTAGGAAAAATTTCCGGCCCCCTGCTGGATAGAATTGATCTGCATATCGAAACGCCGCAGGTAAATTATCGGGAATTATCAGATAAACAAGACGCGGAAACGTCGCAGGCAATTAAACAACGCGTGGAAAATGCCCGCGCAATTCAACAACGGAGATTTTCCGCCGCAGGCGAATCCAATGCTGCGAAAATCTTTTGTAATGCCCAGATGTCCAATAAATTAATCAAGCAACATTGTGTTTTAGATAAGGAGGCCCAGGAATTAGTGCGGATGGCCATCGCCGAATTGGCTTTATCGGCAAGGGCTTATGACAAAATACTTAAAGTGGGCCGAACGATAAGTGACTTAGCGGGCAGCGAACAGATTCATGCGGAACACATTGCCGAAGCAATTCAATACCGCTCACTTGACCGCGCCTTCTTAACCTAAATAAACCCGAAACTGTTTCGGAGTTAATCGGGAACGGGGGTAAAAAATGACAAAAACAAGAATATTTATCGAAAACGCCTGTTATCATATTTATGCAAGAGGTAATCAAAAACAAATGGTTTTTATTAGGAAAAGTGACTTTGAGTTCTATCTTAAACAACTAAAACATTATAAAATAAAGTATTCTTTTCATTTATATGGTTACTGTTTGATGCCAAATCATATCCATTTGATGGGGAGACCGATTATTCCAGAAAAATTATCTAATTTTATGCAATGTTTACAACGCTCCTATACTGCTTACTACAATAAGAAATATGATAAAGTTGGGCATCTTTGGCAAGGGAAATTTAAAACTAAATTAATTACTAAAGATCAATACGCCCTAGACTGTATTTCATATATTGAAACAAACCCTTTAAGAGCAAAATTAGTAAAACATCCTAAGGATTATATTTATTGCAGTTATTCGGAAAGATATTTTAATAACAATGGTGGGCTTTTGAATAAGTTCTTACTTTAATTTTAATTAACCCCATTTCCCGATTAACCGGGAAACTGTTTCCTATTTCAAGCTGCTACTTAGAGCCGTCAAATAGCGGCCGATAGGCCTCACTCCAATTAAAAGAATCTAGCGTCCATCCTTCATTGGTTTTATAAAAGTAAAATTCCCAAAACAGTATATTTTTTTCGTTTTTTTCAACATAACGAAACCGCAATAAGCTGTCTCCGGCTTTTTTAGAATCAATAAATTCATAACCTATCGGTTTACCGTTTTTTTGCCCGGATTTCTCCCGAGATGCTTTAGATTGAATAATAATCGCATCAATCTCTGCCGGGCCGATAAAAGTATAAGGTTTCATCATTTTAAAAGCCGCACTTAAATCACCCTTAACCACCTTGGCCATTATCTTCGCAGATAAATCTTTCGCGGCATTCTCATCAGGAAGCGTTTTAGCAAATGCCGGGGTAGAAACAATTAAAAACATAAAACAAAAAACTAGTAATATTTTCTTCATGGCTATTATTTTCCTCCCTTTATTTTAAAACTTATTGCGTAATTACTTCAATGATCGTGCTCGTCGTAGAGGTACTGCCTGCCTCATCCCTGACAGAGAGGGTGGCGGTAAAATTGCGCGAGCCGAAAGTAGTGCTCCAATAGGTATTCTCGGGATTTTTCTTAGTAGAAGTATCCCCATCACCAAAATCCCAATCATAAGCAACGATCTTCCCTGACTTAGAGTATGATTTTTGGCCGGAAAAATTTACTTTAAGCGGTGAATTACCTTTCGCCGGTTTAGCAACAATTACAGCTACCGGAGGCTCAGATATTATTTTCACGGCGGCCGGCTCGATAAATGCTGGTTTAATTTCTTTCGGCGGCTCAACAACTGGAGCAGGCATCGACTCAACAACCGGAGCAGCTGTTTCTGCTTTCGGAGAAATCTTTTGATCTACCGGTAGCGAAACCGGTTTTAAAGGCTCTGGGACAGGTTCAGGCTTTATTACTTCCGGCGCAGCGACAACTTCGCCTTGCGCCAAAGGCTCTTTATTCAAATCTTCAGCAATATAAGCAGCGAGTTTTTCCCTTAAAGAATTTACCCGGGCTTTTTCTAATTCATCTTTTTGTTCATCAAGCTTATCCGCTTTTTCTTTATATTGGGGATTGCGGTTATACTTATAATCTGCAACCGCAACAAACGGCCAACGTAAAACACCGCCCAATAAATCCACGAACATCGCCGGAGGATCCCAAAAAAATTCTTTTAAACGCGATTCAATAATGTTCATTTTCTTATAGTAATACTCTACGGTTGTGCGGCGGCGTTTAAAACGTTCCTTGGCTAAAGCTAAATCCGGAAGAGATTTTTCCTTGCCCACGGTATATTCTAAAATAGGTTTACCGTCATAACTGGCCAAATAGCCCTGGCTGCCAGAAGTAGCCGGTTTCTGAAATTTATAAGTAGCGCAACCGGATAAAATAAATCCTAAAATGATTAAAACTAAAATCTTTTTCAAACTTTCACTTCCTTCCTAAGCTAACTATGAAAATTTTTTATTGGCGCATCAACGCCAATGCCTCCGAACGGGTTTTCTCGTTATCCTTAAAGATCCCTCGTACGGCACTAGTTACCGTCATCGTCCCGGGCTTTCTCACTCCGCGCATCGACATACATAAATGTTCCACTTCAACAACCACCATCACCCCTAAAGGTTTTAATTTTCCCATGACAATTTCGGCAATCTGAGTAGTCAACCTCTCTTGAACCTGCGGCCGGCGGGCTAAAATATCTACTACCCGAGCTAGTTTACTTAATCCGGTTACCCGGCCATTTTTCGGGATATAAGCGATGTTCGCCTGGCCAAAAAAAGGCAAAAGATGGTGTTCACAAACAGAATACAAAGGTATCCCCCGCAAAAGGATAATCTCATGATGCTTCTGTTCTAGAATAACCTCAAGCTCTTTTTCCGGATCTTGCTTAATGCCGGAAAAAATCTCTTCGTACATCTGGGCAACCCGCCGAGGAGTCTCTAAAAGATCCTGCCTTTTAGGATTCTCGCCAATTGCCTCCAATATCTGGCGCACTGCTTTTTCAATTTTCAGCTTATCCATAAATTAACTTATACCTTAAAAAAATTCGATGAATAAAACTCTTTAAGGGCTATTATCTAACGAAAACCAGCTTTCCGCAATAGGTTTTTTATAAGCGCACCTATTGACTATTTTCTTAAATTAATTTATACTATCTACAGAAAGAATAAATTATCAACTTCTGATTATCTAAAAAATTAAATGTCAAAAAAGAAAATATTTATTGCTGATGATCAAGTAGATGTGCTCTCGCTATTAAAAGACTTTCTCGCTAGCCATGATTTTGAGGTCATGGTCTTAAAAGAACCAAAAAATATTCTTGCCGCAGTAATCTCCTTTAAACCAGACCTTATTTTACTCGATTTATTAATGCCGGATTTGGGCGGATTCGAAATCTGCGAAATTCTCAATAAGAATTTACAAACCCGCGAAATCCCCATAATTATTATCACCGGTTTTGGAAATTTAGCAGACGTAAAAAAAGCTTACCGCTTAGGAGCAGTCGGATATTTCGTTAAGCCTTTTTCCCTCAGTGATTTATTTACTAAAATAATTAAAACTATTAATAATAAAGAAACAAAGCTTTAATTATTTACCGATACAAAAATCCGTAAAAATCCTATCCAGAAGATCCTCGGAAAAACTTTTACCTAAGATCTCATCCAAACAAACACAGGCATCTTTTAAATTTTGCGTAATAAATTCTATGGACAGTTTATCCGTTAAGGTAACCTTGGCCTGGCTAACTAACCCTAAGGCGTCCTTGAGCGCTTGAATATGCCTTAAGTTACTCACGAGCATTAACTCCGGGCCAGGCAGTTTCCCCTGATAAACAAAATCATAAAGAGCATCCTCCAAAAGGTTAAGGTTCTTTCCGGATTTAGCCGCTAATTCCACGACTCTCGGAAATACTCCGACAATTTCATTTTTATCAATACGCGTTTTTAAATCAATTTTATTAATTACCGCGATAACCTTCTTGTTTTTTACTTCCTTAATTAATTTCCGGTCTCGATGATCCAGTTTGTTGCCCGAATCAAATAAAATAATCACCAAATCTGCCAATTTAATTTGGCTTCGGGAGCGCCTCACCGCTTTAGTCTCAATCAAATTACGCGGCTTAAGGATCCCGGCAGTATCCACGATTTTAACCGGGATACCTTTTATATCGATTAACTCTTCAATGGTATCACGCGTAGTACCGGCAACCGCAGTTACAATCGAACGCTCTTTCTTAAGTAAAGCGTTTAAAAGCGAGGATTTTCCAACATTGGGTTTCCCGCAAATAACTACATGCAAACCTTCACGCAAAATCCTGCCTTTCGAAGCGCTGCTTAATAATGCCTTTAGTTGGGCATTAATCGCAGTAAGGCCACGCGATAAATTTGCCCGCTCCTCAGGCAAAACACCTTCTTCGGGAAAATCAATATTTGCCTCAAGAACTACTAAAATATCCAATAGCCGCTGTCGGATTTTATTGATCTCACCGGATAGGCTGCCGCTTAACTGTCCTAAGCTTATTTTAAGCGCAGACTCTGTTTTAGCGCGGATAATATCGATCACCGCTTCAGCCTGGGCCAGATCAAGGCGGCCGCTTAAAAACGCCCGCTTAGTAAACTCGCCCGGAGCAGCTAAACGGCAACCGTGTTTAAGTGTTAGCTCTAAAATTTTACGCAAAGACAGTATGCCGCCGTGGCAGTTTATCTCCACAACATCCTGACGGGTGTAAGATTTCGGGCCGCGCATAACCGTAAGAATAACCTCATCAATAATTTTTTTACGATCAATAATTTTTCCATAATGCATCGAGTAGCTCTTAAATTGCGCCGGTTTCTTTTTACCCAACCCCGCGAATATTTTACTCGCCACCGCTAAAGACCTTTTACCGCTAAGACGCACAATACCAATACCACCTTCACCGGTAGCCGTAGAAATTGCCGCGATTGTATCCTGCAAATTATCTTCCCGCATCTCTAAATTCTCCAACCACAAATAGTGAACCGGTAACCAAAATTAAATCCTTTTTACCGGCTAAACTCCGGACTAAAAGCCTGGCTTCTTTTACGCCGGAGGTTAAGTATGTTTTCCGCTTAAAATATCCGGCTAACTTCTTCGGGTCAGTTGCCCGCAAAGTCGCCGCACGCGTAAGAATAACCTCATCGGCCAAAGAGCTCAGGGCCTTACAGATTCCGGAAATATCTTTATCCGAAGAAATTCCTAAAACTAAAATTAATTTTCGGTATCTAAAATTATCTCTGATTGCCTGTATTAAAACATTCGCTGAGGCCAAATTCTGCGCGCCATCTAAAATAATTAAAGGGTACTTCCGGATAATTTCACATCTTCCCGGCCAAACAGTATTATAAACTCCTTGGCGTATGGCGCAAGCCTTAAAATTAAACCCATAAAAACTTAATCCTTCAACCAGGCCAATCGCCAGCGCCGCATTAGCCGTCTGGTGCTCACCTAAAAGCTTTAGATGTAAATTTCTGTAATTATTTTTCAAACTCTTAATCCAGCGGCTTTTTTTAGAATTAGCATATTTTATTTCATTACCTACCCGGTAAAACTTAGCTTGAAATTTCTTACACCGGTTATAAATTACTTCTTGCACTTTCTTCTCCTGTGCCGCCGAAATTACGATTGCGCCGGGGCGCTTAATAATTCCCGCTTTCTCAACCGCAATTTTACTTAAAGTATTACCGAGTTTTTGCACGTGCTCTAAACTAATCGGCGTAATCCCGCAAACCAGAGATTCAGCGGCATTCGTCGCATCCAACCTGCCTCCCAAGCCAGTCTCCAGAACAGCAAAATCAACCTGTTTACGTTTAAAATATAAAAAAGCTAAGGCCGTATAAACCTCAAAGAAAGAAAGCTGCCCATATTTTGAATCGTGATTATATTTATTAATTTTCGGTTTTAATTCTTTAACTAAACTTAATAACGCGCCTTTAGAAATCATCCCTTCGAATTCTTTTGTCTTTTGTTCAGAGCCGCGGGAAGATGGCCGAAGAATCCTGATTCTTTCCCTAAAATCATTTAAATGGGGTGAGGTGTAAAGCCCCGCGCTAAAACCTGACGCCCTGAGGATATAAGCGACAAAAGCACAAGTTGAACCCTTGCCTTTTGTGCCGGCGATATGAATAATACGCAAAGAATCCTGAGGGTTTCCTAAAAGCGAAAGGAAACCCTGGATACGCGCTAATCCTAAATCTTTTTTATAGGAATATTTTGTAGTTTTTTCGTAGTTAGTAAAGGAATCTAGGTAGCTTACCGCTTCCGGGTAGGTCATACATTAATGCCGAAAATGCCTGATGCCTGTAAAAACCATCGCCAACTTATATTTATTACAAGCCGCGATGATCTGCGCATCGGCGATAGAGCCGCCAGGCTGGATAATTGCCTTAGCGCCTGCTTTATGCGCCCAGGATATGGCATCGGCTTTAGGAAAAAAAGCGTCGGAAGCCAAACAGCAATTCTGGCTCAGTTTAGAAGATTTGCTTTTGGCAATCATTACCGAGTCCACGCGGGACATTTGCCCGGCGCCGATACCCACGGTCGAGGTTGCGACAGCTAAAACAATCGCATTGGATTTTACATGTTTAGCTACCTTCCAGGCAAAAATCAAACTTTTCATTTGCGCCGGAGTGGGTTTTTTCTTAGTCACTACCTTAAGATTATGTTCATCCAAAGTAAGCAAATCACTACTCTCCAACAACATGCCGCCGCCAACCCGCTTCATCTGCAAATCATTAACCACGCTCCAATCCTTTAATTCTAACAGGCGTAAATTCTTCTTTTCTTTAAACAAATCCTGAGCTTCTGGCTCGAAACCCGCGGCGATAATGCATTCCAAAAATCCGCTTTTAATGATCAGCTTAGCTGTCTTTAAATCCAGCTTCCTGTTTAAGGCGACAATACCGCCAAATGCCGAGAGCTTATCGGCTTTCCAGGCATTTAAATATGCTTTGCTCAACTCTTTATTTTCGGCAACACCACAGGGATTATTATGCTTAACGATTACGGCGGCAGGAGATTGAAACTCTTTGGCTAACTCTACGGCGGAATTAAGATCCAAAATATTGTTAAAAGATAATTCCTTGCCTTGCAATTGTTTAAAATTAATTAAGCCCTTAGACTTGCCTTTTTCTTTATAAAAAGCGCCCTGTTGATGCGGATTTTCTCCGTAACGCAAACCCTGAATCTTTTCAAAAGCTAAAATTAACTCCTGAGGAAAATTTTCCGCTGTTTTATCAGTTTTAAAATGCCCGCTTAAATAATTATAAATTGCCGCATCATATTTACTGGTATGCCCATAAACTTCCACGCCTAATTGCCGCATTAAATCTTCGCGAAGACAACCGCTATTTTTCTTTAACTGGCCGATTACTTGAGCATAGCGTTGCGGATTACAGATTACCGCTACCGACTGGTAATTTTTCGCCGCCGAGCGCAACATCGCCGGCCCGCCGATATCAATATTCTCAATAATTTCCTCAATACTTACACCTGACTTCTGCGTAGTCTTTTCAAACGGATAAAGATTGACGACAACCATATCAATCAGGCCAATATTATGTTCCAGGAGCGTTTTTATATGCTCGGGGTTTTTCCTAAGCGCCAAAATCCCGGCATGAATTTTAGGATGCAGGGTCTTAACTCTCCCGTCGAGCATCTCAGGAAAACCCGTGTACTGCGAAACCTCAGTTACCGTAAGATTATTTTCGCGCAAAAGCTTAGCCGTTTTACCCGTAGAAATAATCTCTACGCCAAAATTCCTTAATTCTTTAGCTAATTCTACAATTCCGGTTTTATCCGATAAACTAATTAATGCCCGCTTAATTTTAATCATGCTTAATCTTACTAGATTTTAAATATCTACTTATTGAACCGGAAATTGGCTAAATCCCCGTCTTGCATAATATAATCTTTTTGTTCCAAGCGCATCTTTCCGGCTTGTTTACTTTGAGTTTCCCCGCCGCAAGTTATAAAATCGGTAAAGCTAATAATCTCCGCGCGGATAAAACCCTGTTGAATGTCCGAATGGATTGCTCCGGCTGCTTCCCAGGCAGTAGTTCCCTGCTTAATCAACCAAGCGCGATTTTCTTTATCTCCTACCGTTAGAAAGCAAATATACTTGCTTTCCGCTAACACCCTTGAGAAAAGTGTACCCGGATCAGCTAACTCTTCTTTTTTAATTACCACTACCGGTTTAAGCGTAAATAAACCGTAACCGGAAATAATTTCAAGCTCCGCAGCGCTTAAACCTAAAGTTGAAATAAATTCTTCTTTTTCTAAAACTGCTTTCAGTTTATCTAAAACTATTTTTTCCTGTTCCGGAGGGTTTTTCGCTAAACGGGTCTCCATAAAATCTAAATCCTTAAGGATTAAGTCCATTTTCGCATCGCCGGGTAAAATAATTATATCCGCATCCAACGCGGACTCTTCAGCAATTAATTCGATCTGCGGATAGGTTTTTTTCTTAGCTTTAACTAATTTATCCGCCTGATCCAGCTTCAGGTCCTTAACGCTATGCTTACCTAAGGTGATTTCGCTGATCGCAAATGCGCATATTTTCATAAATACATTAAGTTAGAGACTAACTTCCTCGTTGAAAATCTAAAGGACGGTTCTTTTTATTTAAAAAATTATTCCAGGTAGGTGTAAATCTTGCCCTTGTAATTACGCAATACATATTTACCCTTGGCCTGAGATAAAATATAATTTGGCCCCACAGGGATCTTTCCGCCGCCACCGGGGCCGTCGATAACATAGGTCGGAACAGCATAGCCGGAGGTATGGCCGCGTAATTTCTCGATAATATTTATTCCGGTGGCTACCGGAGTACGGAAATGTTGCGTGCCCCTGACCGGATCACATTGATAAATGTAATACGGCCTTACCCTGATCTGCAAAAGATCATGCACCAGGCGTTTCATAATAAATGGCCGGTCATTAATCCCTTTAAGCAGTACCGATTGGCTGCCTAAGGGTATGCCGCTCTCCGAAAGCATATCACAGGCATTTTTACAGCGCTTAGTAATCTCTTTCGGGTGGTTAAAATGTATGCTCATCCAAATCGGTGAATATTTTTTAAGCGTTAAAATTAATTTTTCGGTAATCCGCTGCGGCAGGGTTACCGGAATGCGCGTGCCGATTCTCAATAATTCAACATGCGATATCGCGCGAATTTTTGAAATTAAAGACTCTAATACTTCGTCTTCCAAAATAAGCGGATCTCCTCCGGAAATTAATACATCCCGGATCTTACGGTTATCTTTAATATACTCAATCGCGGCATCAAATTTAGTTTCGGGATTTAAATCTTTCTCTTCGTGATCACCGACTAAACGCCGGCGAGTGCAATGACGGCAATACATCGCACAATGGTCTGTCGCTAATAACAGGACCCGATCCGGATAACGGTGGACCAAATGCGGCGCAGGAGAATCACGGTCTTCGGCGCAAGGATCGGCCATTTCATGGGGAGAAACAGAAAATTCATCATTTACCGGAACGGATTGCCTGCGAATAGGGCAATTTGGATCATCAGCATCAATCTGGCTGGCCCAATAAGGGGTGATCGCCATCGCCAACCTGCCCTTGGCTTTATCAATTCCCTTTTCCTCCTCCGGAGTAAGTTTAATAATCTGAACTAATTCTTCTTTGGTGCAAATCCTATGTTTAAGCTGCCAATGCCAATCTTCCCAATCCAAAGGATTAACATCTTTATAAAGAGAGATCTGCTGATAATCGCGCGAGCGTTTCGTCGGCCGATAAATAACGGGGGCCTCAATCTGTACTTTTTGATTTTCTAAGCTGGCGGGGTTATTCAATTTAAGCCTTTGTCCTTTCCGAGGCGCTTAACAGTATTGCCTCAATAAGATCTTCATATTTCATCCCAGCAGCATAAGCCATAATCGGGAAATTGGATTCCTTAGGGTCTAGACCCGGTAAAGGATTAATCTCTAAAACATAAGGCACATTATTCTTATCCAAACGGATATCCGTACGCGAAATATCTAAACAACCCACCGCCCGATGTGTGCGCAAAGCAACATCTTTAACTTTTTCTTCCGTATCTTTATCTAACCTGGCCGGGCAATAAAACTCCGGAACTAACCCTAATTCGCGATTACCTTGGAATTCTTTCATCTTCCAGGAATAAAAATACTCTCCGCTTTTTTTACAATTAGAAAAATCAATCTCCAGAATCGGTAACACGCGTGTTTTTCCATTTTCCAGAATACCAACGGTCAACTCTTTTCCCTCAATAAATTCCTCGACCAAAGCTTCCTGCCGGTAGATATCTATACACTCTCTGACTTTAATTGTTAAATCGGTCAAGTTATGCACGACGTTGGTTTTATTAATGCCTTTTGCGGAACCTTCACAATTGGGCTTAACAATCAGCGGAAATCTTAAATCCGAATCCAATATTTCATCGCCCTTAACAAAAAGTTGAAAATTAGGAGTAGGAATATTTTCTGCTTTAAGGATCTTCTTAGTCAATGTCTTATTCAGCGCCAAAGCCAAAGAAAAAGTATCCGAGCCGGTATAAGGGATATTTAAATAATCCAACACCGCCGGTACTTCGCTTTCGCGGAAACGGCCGTGCTTTCCTTCAGCAATGTTAAACACCATATCCACCCGATTCTTTTTAAAATAAGAAAACAAAGCCGGATATTCCACATCGACTCCCTCAACAGAATGCCCCTTGGTCTTAAGCGCCGCAATCACAGAATTAATCGTCTCCTCCGAATCACATTCAGAAAAATAATCCGCCGGCTTTAAGGGGTCTTTCTTTTTCAAATTATAAGTCAAGGCAACACGCATTTAATTTAATTTATTCCTAATCATCGCGCTATTTAATATTTTACCCACCATTTGTTCATAGGTAATCCCGATATTTTGAGCCAAAAGCATAAAAACATCTTCGGTAGATAAAGAAGGCAGCGGGTTAATCTCTAAAACATACGGATTGCCTTTATTGTCAACCCGAAAATCAACTCTGCCAAAATCCCGGCATTCCACACAACGATAAACCTTTAAAGCCAGATCAAGCAGTTTATTCGTTAAATCACTGGAAATCTTAGCTGGGCAAATATACTCTAACCGGTCAGAAGTAATCCGCGCAAAAGTATAAAACTTATTATTTAGCTTTAATTCCCCGTCTATTTTTATCTGTACAACCGGCAGCACTTCGGGATTTTCATTGCCGACGATCGCCACGGTAAATTCTTCTCCGGAAATAAATTCTTCAACCAAGGCAGGCTGCTTGTAGGTTTTAACAATAAACTCCACTTGCTTTTTAAGTTCGTTCATATTTTCTACGCGTGAACTTTCACTTAAACCCTTGGATGAGCCTTCAAAACGCGGTTTAACGATTAAAGGAAACGCGCAATGATCCTGATTCGTCAGGCCCAAAGCAGAGCTAACTTCAAAAAATTTAGGCGTGGGGATTTTATCAGCAATAAAAATTTTCTTCGCCATTACCTTATCCAGCGTAAGCCCTAAAGTTAAAGCGTCTGCTCCCACAAAAGGCACCCCCGCCATTTCCAGTAAAATCGGCACCTGGCTTTCACGATTCCTTCCGCTTAAACCTTCGGAGATATTAAAAACAATGTCTACCCCTAAATTATCAATTGTTTCCAAAAGATTAGCCGCATTACCAATTTTCTTCACTCTAAAACCATTTGCCGCGATCGCCTCGGCGATAACATCAATTGTATCCGGATGATCAAATTCCGCATTAGCGTCTAATGGATCATCCTTTTTAAATTTATAATCTGTCTTTAAATCGAATGTTAATCCTACGGTTTTCATAATTGTATTCTCGCTTTGCCGCTGCTACAGGTGCCTCTACACCCCGCGCTGATTGGTTTTGCGCGGGTGTGCCATTGGTATGGAAAAAATAAAGGGCTCAATTTCAACTACTTATGCCTGAGCCCTTAAATATCTATCCAATTTTTTCCAACTTAGTTATAAACCTCCAATAAATTTGCCCAAAATATAGTAGCTATGCTCTTTTTTTACCACAATATATTGGCATTGTCAAGTATTTTTTGCTTAAATACGCAAAACCGTATTATTAATTTTATCGTCGATAAATGTAGATTTTTAAAGCAGAATATTGTATTTTATAAAACTAAAACCGGGAGATTTTTTCTGGCGGCATAAAAATTATTCCGTTGTCCCTAAGTTCACTAATTAATTGGCTAAAACTAGTGAAAACACAGCCTCTTAACCCTAAGGATTTTGCGCTTTCCACTAATTCCGGCCGGTCATCAGTATAAAATATTTCTTGCGGGCTGACTTTAAGGCCCCGGATAACCAAATTGTAGGCTTCTTTATCCGGTTTAATAAAACCCAATTGAAAAGAAAGAAAAACCTTGTCAAAAACCCCGAATACCGGAAAATTTTTCTTCAAATACTCATAGTGTAAAATGTTAATGTTCGAAAGCATCGCTGTCTTATAATTAACACGCAAGTTGTTCACTAAACCAAAAACCGAGCGGTTCTTAGCACTTAGAAAGAATATATCGTTCCAAATCGGCTCAAATGAAGTATAGCTGAGCTTTAAATCCAACACCTGTTTAACCTGAAGATAAAAATCCTGGGGTGATATCTTTCCGGCTTCAAAGGCCAGGGTTGCCTCAGATTCAAAAAAAAGATCGTAGATCTGACGCGGGGTCTTAGAGCAGAAAGCGGCAAGCCTTTCTGCTGCTCTTAAATGGTCGAAATCCACCAACACTCTGCCTAAATCAAAAAGCAAAACCTTAATCGACTCAGACATTAAACTAATTCCCCTTATCCGTATTCTTTCTGAAAAGATCTAGAAATTTATCTTCATACTCTTTATAAACATTCCACTTATCCAGTTGAACTTTTAATTCTGTCGCTTTAGTGATATCCAGGCGGCTTTCGGCAAAAAGCTTTTCAATTTTTTCTTTTACCGAAACAGGCAGATGGGTAAGCTGGCTTAAGGTCTTTTTAATCAATTCCACCTCTTCCTCGCCGATAGGGGCGGACACCCCGGCGCTGCCCAACTTTAAATACTCCAGTAATTTATTAATTTCATTTTCCATCAGTCCGGCCTGCTCTTTCAACGACGCTACATTTATCTGAATATTTAATATTTTTCCTAAAGCCGCAAGTACCGCGGCTGAAGCTTTGGGATTTTCAATCTGAATAGTATAAAGAGGGATCTCCCCCAACAAACAGAATCCTTTTAATTTTGCCTTCTTAGCAATACCTAAAAACAGGCCATTCATCCCACTGATCTGGCCATCAACTAAAGGAGAAAGATTATATCTTTTTAAACTATCTTTTGTTTTCTGGTCGGTAGCGGCAAACCAGACTCCGGAATCTTGGGTGTGATCCGTGGCCTGAGGCATAGAAGCAAAACTTACAATTGACTCTACCCCCAACTCCTTGGCTAAACCGATAATAATTTTAGCATAACTATCCGCCTTGGACAAATCCGGCTGAGCATTACTTAAAAAAATAACTAAATCGTTTTTGCCGGCAAGAACACCTTTAATCGCAGGATTTTTCCAATAATAGAACTTTCCCTGGGGAAGAAGCGGGACTTCTAATATTCCAGCCGAAATAACGCTTCCGGTCTGATAAAAAAACTCCTCCGGCATAATGCGCGCAAATTCCTGGCATTTAAGCTCCTGGATCAAATATTCCGCGGCCTTAAATGCTACCTCACCCATCCCCGGCCAAGCAACAATAAGATAAGGTTTTTTCAGCCGAGGTTTTTTAGTAATAATTAAAGCGTCCATATAGTCTCCTTATATATTATGCAAAATACTCAAAACCTATATCCTTTTAAAAAAGCTACTAAAACTTTCGCACCATTATACAAATTATCCAAACAAGCATACTCATCAGCAATATGGGCACAACCTTCTTTGCCAAAACCCGTAGCCAGCGCCGGAATATTCATCGTTTTGAAAAAAGTGATTACCGTTGCCCCCTCCGAACCGCTAATGCGCGGCTTAATTCCTAAGCTCTGCATCGCAGAAACTAAACTGCTGACCAAAGGATGACCCGGATCAATGTAATAAGGATTCTGGATCCCCTGAATTTCAATTTTATATTTCCGGGTGTATTTAGCAATTGTTTCTCTTAAAGAACGTAAAATTTCTTTTTCAGAAGAACCCGGAAGAAACCTAAAATCTAGTTCAAATTCACACCAATCACTAACAACATTGACTTTATCTCCTCCACGGATTGTCCCCACATTTATCGTCGGCGCATGCAGGTATTTATTTTTGAGATATGGCCAATGTTGATTTTTAAGATCAACAATTATTTTAGCGGCCAAATCTATGGCGTTAACCCCTAACCAAGGATAAGCGCCATGGGCTTTTTTACCTTTAAGACATACTTTAAGATGTATCAGCCCCTTTTGTGTAACGACAATCTCAAAATCATCCGCATCCAAGACAACCGCAACATCGGCTTTTAAAAGTTTACGCTCAAGCAGGGGAATTAAACCTAAGGCTGAGCCACTTTCTTCATCCGCAGTTGCCGCAAAGATTAAATCATAATCCAGCTGAAGGCCATCTTCAACAATAGCATTAATTGCTTCTAAGGCGCTGGCTAGATTCCCCTTACAATCTGTGGCACCTAAACCGTAAATACGATTACCAATAATTTTAGCCTTTAAAGCCGGGGTTTTCCAGCTGGCTCCGGCGGGAACAGTATCCAAGTGCGGAGTAAGCAGCAATGATTTCAGGCGTTTTCTACCCGGCAGCGTCGCTAGAATATTAACTCTTTTATTACTAAAGGTATAGGTTTTAACTTTTAATCCGAGATCCTTTAAATATTTACCTACAAATTCCGCAATTTTACGCTCATCTCCGGGAGGATTCTGGGAATCCAGGGAAATTAATTTTTGAATAGTTTTTATCAAACGTTTTTTATTAATCATCTGCTTAACCTTCCGAGTAGCTATCCAATTATAGCAAATAAAAAATCCAAGGCAAGCAGAAGATATTATTAAATTTGCCCTTATTTATAAGAACCAATAAAAAAGGGCTTTTTTAAAAAGCCCTTTTTTAATCATCAATTTTAAAATTTCGGATTTTCTCTTATTTCTTCCTACATCTTTATTCCATTGGCGGCAAAGGACTATCTATGCCTATGCCCGGATCATTGACAACCGGGTCAGGAGATGGATTCTTCGGTCCATCAATACCTGTGCCATGACCGGGATCTATTACCGGATCAGGAGATGGCTTTGGCCCATCTACACCTGTACCTAAATATACTGCTTCTCCGGTAACAAGATTAACCTTTAAAACAATGAAAGAACCATCCGGGTTACTAATATTTACCAACGCATATTGCCCTTCAAAACTTATAGATTTAAGTTTCCCCTTCGTAGAAATTCTCTCTTGTTTACCGGTAATCCGTTGCGCATATGTAGTATCCCCAAGATCGTAAAAAACAGTGCTTCCATCAGGTGAAACATCATAAATGTGGGTATTATTACCGTCTGGCAAAGGAACATATAAAACAATCTCCCCGGTTCTTTTATCCCTTAACTCTCCATACCATAGTCCGTTTATATATTGAATCCTCGCTTCAAAATTAGGATTTGAAACAGAGGTTACCCATGGCGAAGGAGCATAAGGATCAGGCTTAGGCCCCGGTACCGGATCAGGATAAGGCATTGGCCCAGGTACACAATTAGGAGGGACACAAGGATCCGGCTCTGGTATTGGCTTTACCCCATCTACGTTCATTTCCTGAGTTCGCTGGATGCCCGCGCCACTAGCTTCAGAAATTAATATTCCCGTAATTACTACCAAAGTTAATACGCTAAATAAAATTAATGCCTTTTTCATCTGCTGCCTCCTTTTATTTGCCATTCAATAAACAACTCAACTAATTAAGTATGCTATCAAGACGCGCCATTGTCAAGGCATTGGGGCAAATTTTTGAAAGCGCTTCCTATAGTTAACAGTAGAATTTTTTATTGCCTAAAGGACAGGCTGGACATCGCGGTTTAGTCTTCAGGCAGAAATCCTTAGCCAGCCTCACCAATAAAGCATGGTATTCGTTAAATAACTTTACCTCTTTTTTAAGATGCCGGCTAAATAAATTTTGCGCTGCCGCATAGTTGATTTCTTCTTTCAGAAAACCGTGCCGAGAAAATATTCTTTTAGTATAAGCATCAATTACAAAAACCGGTTTATTTAAAGCATAAAGCAGGATGGAATCCGCGGTTTCCGGGCCGATCCCGTTTACCAAAAGAAGTTCCTTGCGTAATTTATCCGTTTTAACTAAAGCCAGCTTCTTGATGCTTGCCTGGTAATCCCTGAAAAAGAATTTTAAAAATTCGTTTAAACGTTTGGCCTTAATGTTATAGTACCCCGCGGGCTTAATTAACTTGGCTAATTTACTGAATTTAAGTTTATAAAGTTTTTGGGGGGATAAAACTTCTTCTTTTTTTAAATTATTGATTGCCTTCTGGACGTTAAGCCAGTTAGTGTTTTGGGTAAGAATTGCCCCTACGATTACTTCAAAACTACTATCCGCAGGCCACCAATGTTGCGCGCCAAAAACAGAATAAAGCCGCTTGAAGATATCTTCTAGCTTGCGTTTCATTCCTTAATTTCTAAAGGGTTAAAACCATAATAGGCAAAAAGGGTGTACGCCGTACCGGATACCGAGCCCGTATGGCTGCCCTTAGGAGTCGACCAGCCATGCCCGGTATCTACCTGATCCTGGGTGGCGTAAGGAAGGCATCCCTGCCCCTGACCGGAGGCGGAAGGGCTGGAAATAATCATATTGCCTAATTCACTTAAGTACATCTGCGCCTTGGCGCCATAATTAGCGGCTTTAATTCTATCGCCTTTTTTCAAATAGAATTCTTCCATAATCTTATAAGATATAACCATCTGCGCTGTCCACTCGGAAGAAACTACACCGCCCCTGGAAGTATGGCGTTGCGGAGCAAAATCAAATCCTTTTATTTTTACACTCTGCGCGTTTGCGCGCGCAAAATTAACTTCCACGCTGCAATTCTCTTCTACAAACTCCAGGATCTTATCCGGATCCATGCCTAAGGCGAACAATTTTTGCGGCCCAATCGCGGCAATACTCCAGGCATAAGTATCGGTGGCAATCGTCGAATCACCTTTACCGCGTTTAACCGGTAAATCCTTCCGGTCATAAGCATTATTTACCAACCAGTTGACTGCCTTGGCAGCCGCTTGAACGTAAATTGTTTTCTGCGTAACTTTAGCTAACATATTAAAAAATGCATACGCATCCAGATTATGCTCTGTGGAATACCATTCTACTGTTGGCCCGCCGCGGATACCGCCGCCAGCGTCTTTATTCTGCAGCTCGATAACTGTAGCGGCGACACTCTCCGCTAAAGGCAAATATCTTTTATCCTTGGTGCTTTGCATATACTGCATAATCGCCAGCCCCACCCAAAGGTTTGGCCCACTGTGCATAACAAACTCCGCCGGAGCGCCATCGTCGGAATAATAAGCATTAAGAAACCAACCGTTTTCTCTTTTAGCAGCATGCGCAAAAAAATCCAAAATTCGCCTCGCTCGGTCAGAATCCGAGAATTGCGCATACGCCTGGATAAGCAAAGCCAGGTCGTAAGTAAAAGACCAATTCGCAATCTCCTTGTCCCCCTCAAAACTAGAGACTAATCCGGTACGGCTATTTTGATGAAGCTTAAGCCATTGATACATTTTATCAAAATTAGCTTTTTCCAGTACGATCTTTTGTTGATCCAGCTGGGACAATTCTTTACTCGCTTCATCTTCCCTGTGTACAACCTTGGTTAATTTAGCCTCTAAAACAAGCTTCTCTTTGGCCAGGCTCGAAATTAAATCGTTGAGCCTGGTAATCTCCTTTAAATTGTCAGTTTCCAGGCTTACATTTTGAGATTCCGCTCTTGCCTTTGCCGACTCAACGGATCTAATCTGTACCCCTAGATTGTTTAGCTGCAACAGAAGATTTTGCCGCTGAGCAGTTACCTCTTCTATTTTCTGTTTAGCCAGGCTGGAATCTTTTAAGACCATCACCAGCTTTTCAATAAGCAGTTTATTGCCCTGGGTTAATTTAAAATTTAAATAGCTGTTGGTGCCTAGGCCCACCGCCAAAATAACCACTAATCCCAAAGCCACCGGAACAAAAAGTTTTTTTAACCAGGCATAACGCATAAGCTTATTATTTTGCTTAACCGGTATATAATCATATTTTATACCGACCAGATACTGATGCTTATCCCCAAAGATGTCTTTGACCCAAACTATGCTCGCCCGGGCGGGGATAGGTTTCCGGCTGACCGGAATATCAATCTCTAATGATAACTTAATATTCTTTTTTTTAAGTAACTCAAATAACTGCGGATCAAGATTATTTATTGCCAAGCAGATTCCCCCCTGGCTGATATTATTAGTAAAACCCTGTAGCCAGCCGGAAAGTAAAACTTCCCCATCCGGATTTTCCAAACGGAACTGTACCGGAAATACCGTATCTAAACGCAGATATTTACGGTGCTCGGCAGGAATTAATTTTTTATTTTTAAGCGACATTTTCTCTTTCTCTTTGGCTAAAACTCTTTGGAATTATATTTTATAACAAATGCCAGTTAATGCAATGAAAAAGGGGACGTGCCAAAAGGGGACACCCTTGAGAAAGGGTGCCCCCTAACAGGACGTCCCCGAATTACAAAAATTTCTTTAAATTTTAGGTTTAAAAGCGCAGAGGTTGGAAAAACCGGTAAAATTTATAATACCTTTTTGTTGAGCAATAAATTTTAGCTTATTGAAAACCTCCCAGGTCATTTCCACGTCGGCAAAAGCCCGGTGTTTTTGCGTTGTTTTAACTTTCAGTTCCTGGGCTACAAACCAAAGCGCATAACGGGACAAGCCGGGCAAGAGCCTTTTGGCCATGGTCAACACATCCAAAACAACAAAATTAGTAACTGCCGGATAACCCAGCAACTTAAGCTCATTATTTAAAAAACCTAAATCAAATTCCGCGTTATAGGAACAAAGACAGCTGCCTTGAATAAACTCTAAAAACTTAGGGATTACTTTCTCTGTGCTCGGAGCACTTTTTAACATTTCCGGAGTAATTTTATTTACCGCGAATGCGCCCGGAGAAATTTCGCGCTGGGGATTAACCAGCGCGTCAAACTGCGCTATTTTTTCTGCGCCCTTAACTCTTAGGCCGGCTAATTCCACGATCCGGTCCCCGGCAAATGAATTAAGCCCGGTAGTTTCGGTATCGAATATAGTAAATTCTATTGTTTCGATGTTTTCATCCATCGCGAGTTACAATATAGGCTGGCATCAAACGCACGGGTTTATAAGCAAGCTTGGTTTTACGTAAATTCTCCAAACCTGAATCATCCATAATATTAATATACTTATAATCCTTTAGTTCCTGGCTAAACTGACGAAAGATAAACTGGGCTAACCCTTTAATCGCTAAATCGGTTATCTCATAGAGTATACAAAAGGTATTATAATTTAATCTGTAGCCAAAACTAAAGGCCTTAATTTCTTTATTCACTCTAACCACGATACCTTCTAGGCCTAACTGTTTGTAATTAACCAGCGCAGCCTTGATTACTTTACGGTTATCCTCAAGCATACCACAATAAAGATCATCATTACATTGAGCTTTACGCTCTTTAACCCAAAGGTTAAATAAGCTTAAGCAATCTCTTCGGTCGGCCAAACCAAACCTGCGTGCATCATAATTATTATGCTTGATAAAATAATTGTAAGCGGCGCGTTGAGATTTAAATTTATTGCCTCTAAGACAGGCTAAGTCACTGCGCAAACAGAGATAATCCGGATACTTCTCATGGCAAATATACCCTAAAGAACGGTAATGAACCAGGTCTTCCTGCGTAATATTTTCAATGCGCGAAATATCTCTATTTTTGTTAATTTTATCCATGATTGCAAAAGCTTGCTGGATCGCTCCCGGACGGGGCTTCCCGGCTGCCAGCGGAGGCAGATACATAAAACAACCCACCGCATCACGAAAAAAAACGCAAAGACTCTGCTCAATCACCGTCCATTCGATTGTATAAAGTGTCCGCCAGATAAAAATATTCGTAAATGAAAATGCGGCTAATTCCTGGGGAATAAGATCAAAATACCGGTTAAATAGTTTTTGATCTCTTAAAGATAATTTATTTAATATCATGGGGCAGATTTAATTCCGCAACCTCTCTTACCTCTTCATAAGCTTGGATAATTTGAGGATTATCTTTAAGCATGGAAAGCAGCGGTGCGGAATTAAGATAGCCGGTGAGATAAACAATATAATCCTTGGCCGTTTGACTATTTATCTGCTCGTAAACGTAAGGGCAATTTAAATCCACCGTCAACAGCACTTTACCCTTGCGTAGATTGATCAAAAAAGGATAGAGCTGACATTCAAACGGCCGAGCATTGTAAATTTTACATTTATTATCCGAAGTTTCCAAAAACGGGCAAAGAAAATCTATGCCGTCAGGGTTTGCGATCGGTTGTATCCGACGGTCGATAGATATAGAGGCCGCCGGAATACCCGGTTTATCCAACAATTCCTGAATCTCTTCATCCAAAAGACAGGGGCTCCACACGGAACTAGCTTCTTTAAACCGGCAACAACCCCGGCATTTAAGACAAAACTCCTGTGGAACAAATTGCTTGATCATTTCACAATGCTCCCAAGTTTTAATTTTTTATCCGGGCTAATCACTGACAGAATGTTTTCATCTGAACCCGCCAGGATCATTCCCTGGCTTTCTATTCCCCGCAAAATCACCGGGTCCAAATTATCTACTAAAACTACCTGTTTCCCAATCAGTTCTTCTTTGGAATAAAAATTTTTAATTCCCGCGACCACCTGTTTTTGCCGATCGCCTAAATCCACGGTTAAAATTAATAATTTATCCGCATTCGGATGGTCATTAACTTCTTTAATCTGAGCAATTCTTAATTCCAACTTTCTAAAATCCTCAATTGTCGCCATATATTCCTCCCTCTTGCGCTTATATCCCCGCTGATCAACGCCCTAAGCCAATAATACACCTGGCCATAGATAAAATTTAAGGTTAAAAATTCGGAAAAACAAATTATTTGCGGCGTTGCCCTGGCTTAAATAAAACGCCATAAGTAATTTATGGCGTTTTTTTTATTGGCGGGGCCGACGAGATTCGGACTCGCGATCTCCTCCGTGACAGGGAGGCGCTTTAAACCAGGCTAAGCTACGACCCCAATTCAATGAACACTTGATTTACGAATACATCAGTATGAGTAAATTAATGTGTAAATTGATCCCCGCGATTTTTGCGGGGAACTACAATTAAACTAATATACCTGTTTTTAAGCTAAAGTCTACTATTTATTTTAAATACTTAATGGTGGGCGATAGAGGACTTGAACCCCTGACCCTCTGCGTGTAAAGCAGATGCTCTAACCAACTGAGCTAATCGCCCCAAAATTTAGGCCCCCGCGAATTTACCGAGGATAATCAAGGTAAAAACCATGACAAAAAGCGCAACGGTTTCGGTGATACCCAAAACTGCCAGATAATTTCCAAACCCTTTACCGGTTTCACCCATCGCGTCGCAGGCACAAGCCGCACATTTTCCCTGATAATATGCGGAAAGGCCGATGGCTAATCCCGAAAATGCGCCAACCCCCCAGAGATAATGCCCCTTACTGGCTAACTCAAACATCTTAGTCATTACGATATTGCCATAAATTGTTTGGGTTAAAGGCGCTCCCACCAAAGCTACCAATAAAAAAGAAGCGCTTTTATTCTGGGCAAAATTTTTCTTCCAAGCACCAATTGCCGCCATCCCGGCAACTCCTGCTCCGGCAGCAGAACCACAGGCCGATAAAGCTAAAACCAAGATTAATCCTAAATCCTTAAACTGAGATGTAATTCCTGTATCCATATTCGCCCCCTATTCTTTCCGGCCAAAAGGTTTATAAACAAAACCATTCCAGGTCACACCGGCATGGCCACAAAACTCTAACACATTAAGCCTCACCCCATGAACTAAAACCGACATCGGCCCTAAAATTATGTTCAACGCATGCCCAAAAACAACCACCAGCGCAGCCGCAACTATCGTTAAGAAGTCACCTTTTTTAATTATTCCGGCAGCCATGGCATTAAAAGCATCCGCAATCGCTACCCCGGCTAAACCCACCGCAAAAAGACGGATATAAGAAACCACATCCGTGAAATTATTTACCAGGCTTAAGGCGATTGTGCCTAATCCTGAACCGATTGTTTTAAATATATTTCTTTGCGGACTAGTAAAAAATAAAACTAAAACTAAACCGGTTATAATTAATCCACTCCCCAGCGATGGGAAGCTCTCACCAAGAATCAAATTTTTTGCCAGAAAAAATACTGCCCAAATAACGCAAATCCAACCCAGCTCCGCTAAGGCTTCTAATGCCGGAGCCTTAAGTATCGCCTTCCAGCCGTGGGCTAAAGATAAGTGCACGGCGCCAATCAAAAAACACAGCCCTTGAATAAAGGTTGTGTCCGTCAACGCCGGGACTAAAGGTTTTATCCCGAGATTTAATAACCAGGCCTGGCCAAAAAATGTACCCGTCAAGAACCCCCATATAATAGCGCAAAAACTTAAGATGTAAAAGAGAAAAAATACACTCTGGTCTTTCATCTTACGCCCGAGTTTCTTGTGCAGCCAAAAGTTAAGTAAACCATAAACCAACCCGTAACCGGCATCCCCAATAAGCATGCCAAAAAAAAGACTAAAAAAAACAATAAATAAAGGGCTGATATCAAGCTCGCGGTATCCCGGGATAAGTTCCAAAAGCTTTAAAAGAGGCTTAATAAACGAAATCCAGGCCGGATTCCGCAAAAGCGTAGGGACCTGGTCCTCCTCTTGCGGAACAGCAGTAAAGATTCCCCAGCCTCTTTGTTTAGCTTCTCTAATCAATGTTTCCTCGGCGTCAACCGGAGCATACCCCTTTAAATACACCAGTTCCTCAGCCTGGCCCATCCCCCGTAAAGCCTCAAAATATTTTTTTTGTAGCGTTAAGGATTTTTTTTCGGCAAGTAGTTCAACTTGATAATCAAGATGCGCGCTGATCTGTTTTTTTAAATTTAGGATAATTCCGGCATCTTCCGACAGCCTTTGACGCATTTCCGCTAAAGATATTTTAGGCAACTCCAGCTCTTTAAAACTAAGCTGGATATTATTGCGAGAAAAAACTACGCAATTCTCTATTGCGCCTTGAGAAAATATTTTCTTTACAATAATCTCCTGATTTAAATTTTTTAACTGCTCTCGAGGAATCTGATAAAGCTTAATATAGACACCTTTTTGAGCAAGCTGGCTTATTTGCTGAGGATCAAAGTCCCCCCAAGGCCCCCACTGATCCGCCCAAGTATTTAAGGTAACCGCATATTCTTTAAGCTGCTC